>JAEEGH010008741.1_pt1 | contig 23818 bp, 10 predicted proteins | sample 9134181 | NCBI WGS metagenome assembly JAEEGH01 (sample SAMN16246544, study PRJNA631951) | gut metagenome | biome: gut microbiome; feature: rumen; material: DP-attached | host: Bos | place: Iran: Karaj | collected 2018-10
ACGATGCCCTACATCGACGTGAAGCCCACCACCTACGCCTGCGACGAGGACTGTGAGTACTACAACAAGATTATCGACACCGCCGAGACCAATCACCAGTGCAAGGGCGAGGAAATGTACTCCTACCAGCCGCAGTACAACTACGGCATCGCCACCGACTTCAACAAGGCCTGCGTCTATCCCAAGGGCAGTGCCATCTTCGTCCACGTGAAGGGCACGAAGACCTACACCGGCGGCTGCATCGCCTTCGACGAGGACCGCATGGCCGACATCCTGAAGAACTGCGACATGTCGCTCGTCATCACCGTCAAGGAGTAACTAAAACAAAATGCACATGAAAAGATTGATGTTCTTTCTGGCCATCCTGCTGGCAATCGCGCAGGGGGCCTGGGCGCAGACCGAAGTAGCTTCGGAAAGTGCGCTGAAGGACGCGCTCGGCGGCAGTAGCCCCATCAGCATCAAGCTGACGGGCGACATCGCGCTGACCGAACGGGTGGCAATCCCCGAAGGAAAGACTGTGACGCTGGACCTGAACGGTCACACGCTGCAGCGCAACGAGGAGAACTACCACTGGTACTACATGGTGATTCACCTGCTGGGTAACGCCACGCTGACGGTGAACGACGGCAGCGGCAATAACAGCGGCCGTATTACCGGCGGCCACGCCTACGGCGGCGGCGGTATCTACTGCGAGCCCGGCTCGAAGCTGACCTTCAACGGCGGTACCATCATCGGCAACTCGGTGAGGAACGATCCGAGCGGCGGCGCTGGTTGGGGCGGCGGCGTCCTTGTGAACGACGGTGCCGAGGCCACGTTCAACGGCGGCATGGTCCTGGGCAACGGCGCTCCCTTGGGCGGCGGCATCTACAACTTCGGCACGCTGACCATCGGCAACATCGTCATCTCCGGCAATACGGGCAACGACGGCGGCGCCATCTTCAACCGCGGTACGCTCAACATTACCGCCGGCAGCATCACCGACAACCTGGTCAACGTTCATGGCGGCGCCGGCATTACCAACTACGGCACCATCAACATGACGGGCGGCAGCATCACCAAGAACCGTTCGGCCAAGGCGGGCGGCGGCATCTGGCAAGGTGGCACGATGAACGTGCAGGGCAACCCCGTCATCAGCGACAACACCAGCAATGTCCACGGCAGCGAGGACGTCTATGTCAGCAACCCGATTACCGTGACGGGAGCCTTCACCGAGGGCGCCCACATCGGTGTCTATCCGTGCACGCTCAACTTCGTCATGACGTCGGGCTATGGCACGCACAACGCGGGCACGACCCCCGACCAGTATTTCTTCTCTAATATCCCGTACTATGCTATTTCCGCGAACAGCAGCGGCGAGGCCATACTGGCAGTGAACAGCGCCAGCAAGCAGCGCTACATCACCGACGTGATGGTCGTGGGCACTAAAGAGAACGACGAGGCCCTTGCCTTGTGCAAGGAATACGCCCAAGACGGCTGGACGCAGCTTCCCACCGACCTGAACGAGGGTTCGGGCGGAGAGTACATCTACCTGCTCTACAAGGTGGGCTCCGACCCGGAGCGTGCCATCAAGGACTTCTACCTGCGCATCGGCAGCGGCTTCGGCAGCGACGACCGCCCGGAGACGCTGACGCACGAGGGTTGCACCTACACGCTGGCGGCCTACGACGGCTCCAGCCATTTCAAGGGCAACAAGGGCGACCTGAACTCAGGCGCGAATTTGAGCAAGGACATCAACCTCTACTACACCAGGGAGGGCTCGTCGGCTCCTGTCACACGACTCTGGTTCGACGGTGACGAGGCGGGTGCCGTGGGTCAGAATGGCGGCACCACGGCCTGCGACCTGAACAAGGGCGCCGGCGGTGACTACATCTTCCTGCACATCTCGCGCGAGCTGTCGCCCGAGGCCTTTGGCGGCGGCACGGGCTCGGCTGACGACCCGTACATCATTGGCACCACGGCCCACTGGAAAGAGTTAGCCGCAAAGGTGGGCCTGGGCGAGACCTTCGTAGGCCGCTACTTCTTTATGACGGGCTACGTCGATGCCGACGGCATGCAGGTGGGCGGCAACTTCAAGGGAACGTTCGACGGCGCTGGCCGCACGCTGACCTTCAACGCGGGCAGCGAGGCCAGCCCGATGAACCAGGAGTGCGTGGCACCCTTCTACAGCCTGCAAGGCGCTATGATCAAGAACCTGCGCGTGGAGGGCGACATCTACACCAGCCGCAAGTTTGCTGCTGGCGTGGCGGCGCAAGTCTCCGGCAGTGAGACCACCATCCTGGACAATATCGTTTCGGCGGTTATCATCCACACCACCGTCAATGGCGACGGCACGCACGGCGGGCTTGTCGCTGCGAACTCGGCGAGACTGGAAATCACCAACAGCCGCTTCGAGGGCAACATCATCGGCGAAGACACCAGAAACTGTGCCGGCATGGTGGGCTGGACCACGAACTTTGTACACTTCTACAACAGTATCGTGGCCATACCCGAAGGAGAATTTATCGACGAGTCTCTCGACATTTTAAACCCGTCGAACAACAGCCGTACGTTTGCACGTTCTATCAACGAGGGCTATTTATTGTTCTCGAAGTGCTACTTCACCAACCCGATCGGCGGTATGATGAATAATGGTCTTAAGCACAAGCAACTGTTCAGCGACGTGGCTGTGCCTACGGGCTGCTCTGTCTCCATTGTGGAGGAGCCGCTGGTCACCGTCCACGGCAAGAACTGGTATCCGTCGGGTACGCATATCATCACCCAAGGAAACATGCCGATATTCGGTTACTGGAAGGAGACGAACGGCGCCTTCATCAGCGACCCCTGCGCCCAGAGCGGCTGGCACCAGATTCAGGACGTGAATAGCCCCATACTCGGCCTGTATAACGATCCTATCCGCCCCGAGCCCGAGGATGACTACGACATCTTTGGCACGAAGTACATCTGGCTGTCGCGCCACGACTACCACCTCTACGTCAGCACCGAGTGGCTGGACGAGAACTATCCCGGCTGGAAGTTCGAGAACGATAACACCGATGCCAACATGGTCCTTACGATAGACGGCAAAGATTGCAAGGCCAGCATGGCCATCTGGCACTTCGAGAGTGACTACGTGGACGGCAACACCGCCTACGTCATGAACGACCTGGTGGGCAACTGGTATGGCCACACGCACCTCATCGGTATCTCGCCGCGCGCTTTCGGCGCCAGCACGGCGCTGAAGTACGTGCGCTTCATCGACAGCGATGCCTACCTCTACAATCAGAACAACAAGCTGAAGATGTTCATCGACAAGGAGGCCTTCCTGGACTGCCCGAACCTGGAGCAGCTGCAGGTGGTGCAGTACACCACCGAGGGCACGAACCACTACGAGCCGCTGACTCCCGACCAGATAACGTATATCGGTCCCAATGCCTTCACCAACGTGTCGCCGCACTTCACCATCAGCGTACACCGCAGCCAGTACCAGAACTTCATGGCCAGCGAGACGTTCAAGCCCTGGCGCAGCAAGATCGTGGCTCACGAGTTCGACGGAGTGGACTTCGACGAGGCCGGTGTGAAGTACCACGTCTATAAGGACGCCGAGGAGCGCGACAAGCTGCAGAGCGACGAGGAAGGCAAGAAGCAGATGATGGAGACGCTGAAGTGGTGGAACTCAGAGTACCAGAGCTTCAACGCCGCCAGCCTGCTGAACACGAAGGACAACAAAGATAACGTCTACTATTGCAGCATCGTGGGCGTGGACGACGAGGACATCGACGACGAGGGCGGCGTGATGCGCATCTATAACGACCCGGGTGACACCTATACTTATAAGACCCTCCAGTTAGGACGCAACGCCATCCGCGGCAACTCGCACGTGAAGTACATCGAGTTCTGGCAGACCGCTGGAGACGCCGACAACTCGTACTCCGACCTGAAGATGGTGATTCCCAACGGCGCCTTGGGCGGCGTGAGGAACCTGAAGGAGCTGCGCCTGTTCTACTACGAGGAGGACGGCAAGGACCGCTGGACGGCCCTGGGCCCGAAGGACGTCATACCAGGTAACAACATCTTCGGACTACCGTCGATGGAGGACATGGAAAACATGACCACCGAAACCTACAGGAACCTAAAGGCCGGTGTGCCTGATGGCTTTAAGATTATCGTGTCGAGCGACCGCTTCTCCGAGTTCCAGAACGATCCGAACTGGCAGCCGTACCTCGGCTTCATGGAGTGCCGCGACGACCCGAACAACCAGGGCCTGAAAGCCTTCACCGAGAACGGCGTCACCTACGACTACGTGACGGCGCCGGGTGGCATCGTCCAGACCACGCAGGTGGTGAGTCAGGATATTTCGTGGTACACCCTGCCGCGCATCCTCGCCGAGGTAGCCTTGTGGGTGGTTCCCATAGCCATCACAGCGAAATCATTACAAGCTACTTTGGCAATGCAAGCGGAATTGGCGGCGAATAACCTCATCAGGGAAACCGCTATGGGCGCTGCGGAGACTGCGGGCGCTAGCGCTGCTGCGGAGGCTAGCGAATTAATGGTTGGCCAAGCGGTCCATTTGAGCGCTTGGGATTATTTCTCGGCTATGTTTGGTGGCGGCCTGACCAAGATGGTCAACACTTCGGTTGAATATGTTATTGATGAAGCAACAGGCTTAATTATAGGTGAAACTATGAATAACATAACCGGCCATCTGGCACTGACCGCCGGCGGAGCGGTCGTCGTCTCGACCGCCGCGGCTCTGACCAACACGACCCTCACGCAGTTGGGCCTGCACTTGGCAGAAAACAAGCAGAACCTGGAACGCCTGAAGAAGCTGGGCATGATTCAAGACGACAGGTTCGTGTGCACCGAGGACCAGTTGCGCTCGCTAAGCGACAAGGACTTCCTGATAGTGGCCGGAACGCTCTATAACTTATCCTGCGTCAACACCGAGATTGCGCGCCGCCACGAGGAGGAGCTGATGAACCGCCTGAACGAGTCGATGAACCTCGTGACCGACGCGTGGAACGGTCCTGCCGTGAAGCAGATTGGCATGAACGCGCTGACCGCCGGACTCATTGCCAAGGAGGCATGGGGCGGCACCGGCTCGTATAACACCGAGAAGTTCAACAAGGGTATGCGCGAGCAGATTCGCGCCAACCTGAACATGAACACGGTGATGGGCGGCGGCTACGTGCTGTCGCACCCGCAGAAGAACATCGTACACCACACCTACGTGAAGTCGTTTAACGGGAACTTTTTTGGCAACTGCGTCATCTACGTGGGCCACGACGACGACGGCGACCCCAACACGTCGAGCCGCGTGACGACCTTCGCCAAGAACGCCTTCACAAACAGGACGGATCTGAAGAAAGTAGGGTTCCATGAGAACACGGGCGGCGCTACGAGCGAGTACTCGTCGTCGTTCATCTGCGCCATTCCCGACTATGCCTTCAAGGGCTGCACGAACCTGACGGAGTTCAACCTGATACTTTCAACCGAGGAGAACGGCGAGTACGGCCTTGGCCCGGAGAACTTCATCTTAGCGGGCGACAGCATCTTCTGCGACGTGGATACGTTGAACTTCCACATCATCATCGACGAGGGGCGCAAGGACGACTTCCTGGCCAGCGAGTCGTGGAAGCCGTATGAGAGGTTCTTCCAGTATCGCGAGGCGGTGCCCAAGAACGGCAGTACGCTCAACAACTACGGTGCCTGGTACGCCTACGTGTATGAGGAGAACTCCATCAAGAAGGAGAGCTCGAAGGACGGCCACAATATCCAGCACGTATTGGTGAACAATCCCGACGATAACTTCTTGGACAACCACAACGGCGCGCTGAAGATTACCGTCGATATAGGCTCAAGCAACAACTACCAGACCGACTACGTGCGCACCGGTGCCTTCCGCGGCAATCAGAAGCTGCAGTATGTGAGCTTCACCGACCTGGACCGCGGTCACAACAACTACTCCGACTTCGACATTGAGCTGAAGGACTACTGCTTTGCCAGCTGCAGCAACCTGAAGTACTTCGACCCGCTGTACCTGGTGACCGACGGCGACAACCACATCACGCCGCTCACGCCGCAGATGCTGAAGATTGGCAAGGGCGTCTTCGACAATACGAACGCGAAGATTCGCATGATGCCACTGCAGGTGAAGCCGTTCGAGAGCGACCCAAACTGGTCTGCCTACAAGGATCGCTTCATGCCCTGCATCATCAAGCCGGGCGACGAGTATGTGCGCAAGGCCCTGAAGGATATCCGCTACCATGACTATACAGCCTGGGGTACCGACACCAAGAACTGGGACGAGTACATCGACCTGAGCCGCATTAGCGACGAGAAGGGCTTCAGCTGGCTCGCCGGGGTCTTCAAGGGCAACAAGGACATCCGCTCGTTCGGCGACTTCCAGTACTTCGAGGGCATAGGGCTCGACTTCATCGGCCCTTCATGGTTCGACGGTTGCGAGAACTTGGGCAACATCAGCCTGCCAAACACTGTATGGAGCATCGGAAACCGTGCCTTCGGCTCATGCAAACAACTGAGAGCCATCACCCTGCCCACGGCGCTGGCCGAGATTCAGAGCAACGCCTTCGCTGGCTGCTCGAACCTGACGACCATCGTGGTGCCTTCGGGCAAGCCCGCCACGCTTGCCGGAAGCAACCACTTCGAGAAGAACAGCGGCCTGAAGATCTACGTGCCCGACTCGGTGGTGACACTCTACAAGCAGGACTGGGCAGAATACAAGGACTACATCGTCGGCATGAGCCAGTTCCCGTACAGCAAGGTGGTCACCGTGACCGCTCCCGGACAGCTGGCCAACAAGCTGGGCCTGTACGTCGTGGAGGATAATGCACCAGGCTACAACACGGAGGTGCGCTGGCTGGAGGGTCCCTACACCATGTACGACTCGCTGACCGTCAGCGGCCCGCTGAACGGCTACGACCTGGCCGTCATCCGCTACATGGCCGGCGCCGACGCCTGGAACAGCGACCCGACGGACGGCAAGCTGCGCTACCTGAACCTGTGGAACGCAGAGCTGAAGAAGGACACCCGCTGGTCGTACAACTGCGATGGCGAGGACGAATACACCGATGCCGACAACAAGGTGGGCGACTACCTGTTCGACAACTGTACGTCCATCGAGACCGTCATCTTCCCGAAGTCGGTGACCTACATCGGCGAGAACATCTTTGAGATGGCTACGAACCTGCAGCGCGTCGCCATCGGCTTCAACACCAAGGAGGTGGAGTGCGACATCCTGCAAGACCTGGACGACTACGGAGGCATCGACGAGCTGGTGTTCCTGACCAACCAGCATGTCACCAGCGACTATAGCGACCCGTGGGAGGCACCCATCAAGAACGTGTACGTGCCGAAGAGCCAGTTTACCGAATACCTGAACGACGACAAGCTGAGCCAGCGTGCACAGAGCATCAGCACGCTGTTCAACGACGACCACATCGCATTCACCCTGGCCGATAAGGGCGGCATCTTCTTCCCCTCGGAAGTACGCAGCATGGAGACCCTCAAGAGTGGAATCTTCAACTTTAATGATGAGTTGGAAGACTTCAGCGAGTTCGAGAAGTTCTACAGCCTGAAGGTAATCGGCGAGGATGCCTTCCTCGGCGACAATAAGCTGAAGACCATCACGCTGCCCAGCTCTGTGGAGTACATCCACAAGGATGCCTTCTATGGCTGTACCAAGCTTGACAGCATCCGTGTGCGCTGCGACAGCATCTTCTATCTGGAACGTGACGCCTTCGTGTCGTTGCCTTCTAACTTCCGCATCTACGTGCCCAAGGCCGACATCGCCAAGTATCAGGAGCGCTGGAGTGAGTACAAGGATCACATCTTCGTGGACGAGACGGAATACTCGAACGATCCCATCATCACCGTGACGCTGACTGAGCCGAACACGCTGCACGAGAAGTTAGGCCTGCAGGTAGAGCTGTCAAGCAAACTGCACTGGCTGGAAGGCGTGACGGGCAACTACAGCCACATCAAGAAGCTGAAGGTGATTGGCCCCATCTCGGGTACCGACTTCGAGCTGATGCGCTACCTGGCCGGCTACACGCTGTGGACGAAGGAACCGAACAACTTCGGACAGTTAGAGTACCTCGACCTGTACGATGCACAGATTGTGAAGACCGATCACGAAGGCACACGAGAGTCACGAGGCGGCGTGATCCGCATGGATGCCAGCATGGACGACAACAAGCTGCACGAGCACGCCCTGAAGAAGGCCATCAAGCTGAAGACCCTCATCCTGCCCAAGACGTGTAATAGAGTGAGGTCGCAGGCCATGATGGGGTGCGATAACCTGGAGACGGTGGTCTTCGGCGACGACACGGAGAGAATCGACTGGACGTGCTTCGACGATGACAGCCAGCTGACCTACACCTACTTCCTGTGTAGCAAGAAGCCGGAGATAGTCATCGACTACCGCTACTGGATAGACAACAACTACAGCCCGACGTGCGACGCCCTCTATGTGCGCCCGAGCCTCTACCGCGACTATCTGGATGATCCGGACTACACCACCGAGCACGGAAGCGTGAAGTACACGAACCTGATTTCGAAGGGTGTATTCAGCGACGACGAGGCCTTCTGCGCCTTCGGCCAGCACGCTGTGACATCGCTCAACGACCTCGTGACGGTGAAGTCGGTGGACGGCTGGTTCGACAACCACACAGCCATCAAGGACCTGACCTCGCTGCGCTACACGAAGGTGGGACGCCTGAAGAAGAACGACTTCCAGAAGCTGACGCAGCTGGAGCGCCTGGCAGTGCCCATGAACACTGACAGCATCGAGACCGGCGCCTTCCAGAACGCACCGAACCTGCGCTTCGTGGACTTCCTGGCCGTGGAGGCGTCGCTGGTGAACAAGCTGAAGGACGGCGGACTGAAGAAGCTGGGCATCGACACGCAGAAGACGCTGAGCTACGTGCCGCTGACCTACGGCGTAACGGAGGAGACGAACGTTGTCTTCGGCAGCTCGGACAACGGACTGATAGCCCATAACTACCGCCTGTACGACGGATGGGACTACACCGTGCCATACGCCTTCCAGACCAAGACGGTGGAGAACTCACGCACGCTGCCTAAGAGCGACGCACCGTACACCGTCTGCGTACCTTACAAGATGGATGTGCCATACGGCTGCAAGGCTTACACGCTGAGCGACCGCGAGGGCACACAGCTCGTGTTCAAGGAAATCGAGGGCCAGATGGAGGCCATGCAGCCCTACCTGGTGAAGGTGTTCGAGGAAGGCCTCGACGCCGACAACCCGGCCGCCAAGCTGAATACGACCATCGCCCAGGAGATTCCGTCGAGCGGTGGCAACACCTTTGGCCGACAGGTTGACGGCTGGGGCTACTCGCTGCGCGGTACGTTCGACATGATCGACAACCAGACGGCGCACGAACTGAGTGCCTACGTGCTGAAGAGCGACGGCAAGTGGTACCTCGTGGGTAACGACACCGAGGCCCACCGCCAGGCCTACATCCCGGCATACCGCGCCTACCTGCTGCTGAGCGGCGGCAACCGTGCAGCAAGCCTCGACATGGAGTTGGAGGACGCTGAGAATGAGAACGCCACCGCTATTGAGGAGCCAGAGATTGAGACCGTGAAGACCATCGACCGCGATGGCACGGAACAGATCTTCGACTTCAGCGGACGAAAGCTGCAGCGCATCCCCGAACGTGGTGTGTATATCATGAATGGTAAAAAGTATGTAAAGAAGTAACGCTTATGAAAAAGATATTTTGGATTATTTCCGTAGCCCTTCTGACGCTGACGGCGTGCAGCAGCGACGATGACGACAACAAGGTCCAGGAAATCACCGTGCAGCAGCTCGCCGGCCTCTGGGCTGCCGACTACGCCGAGAACAAGACCGAGGGCGACCTCCACTGGACCCGCGTCGTGGCGGACTACCTGTTCCGCGCCGACGGCACCGGCTACTACGAGTGCTTCCTGCTCGATGGCGACAACTACGTCGGCGCTGAGTCCGCTCGCGGCGAGGACGGCGAAGGCGACTTCCACTACACCATCAGCGGAAACACTGTCACCGTCACCATCGACAAGACCGGCGAGAAGTGGACGATGACCTACGCCGACGGCAAGCTCTCCGACCCGGAGCGCATCGCCTTCCAGAAGGCCACCACCGCCCAGCAGACACTCGTCGAGCTGCTCTACGGCGAATGGCAGAAGGCCAACTCCGGCACCAAGGACGACGGCACGACCGTCAAGACCGACGTCACCGACAGCTACACCGACGAGCCCGCCCGCGCCCGCAGGCGCTAACACTCCCTGCCGTCGAGGGTTCGACTCCCTCGGCGGCAACCAAGACAAATTAAAATCCCCGGTGGGAATGATGAAGAAAACAACAATATAAATAAATAATATGAAAAAGATTTTTGGGATTATCGCGGCTGCCCTGCTGCTGATGGCGCAGGGAGCCTGGGCGCAGGACGCCACATTGATCGACGGTGTCTATTACGTGTTGAACAACGAGGAGAAGACGGCGGAAGTCGTCAAACCCAAAGGTTTCAGGTATCAGGGCGACATCGTGGTGCCCGACACCGTGAAGCAGGACGGCACCGCATACGCCGTGACCGCACTCGGCGAAGAGGCCTTCTTGCAATCAACGCTGACGTCGATACAGCTGCCGAAGCAGACGCTGCGCGTCATCGGATCGTATGCCTTTTGCGAAAACCGTGGGCTGACCACCGTTGACATTCCGGAGGGGGTGACCACCATCGGCACTGCCGCCTTTGCCGCCTACGACCTGACACACCTGCACATCCCCGCCAGCGTCACGGAGATGGGAAGGAACGCCGTCGGCGAGTGTCCAGCCCTGGAAAGCGTCACCGTGGCCGAGGGCAACACGCACTTCGGCGTCTTCGACGGTGTGCTGATGGACAAGGCGCAGACGCGACTCATCTGCTATCCCGCCAAGATGGCCGGCAAGACGTACACCGTGCCCACGACGGTGACGAGCATAGACGGCAGAGCCTTCCAGGATCTGGCGTTCCTTACTTCGGTCACGATTCCCGCCTCTGTGACGGAACTGACGTATCGTATGTTCTTTGGGGCCTCGTCGCTGAAAGAAATCAACATCGACCCCGCCAACCCCGCCTACTGCTCGGCGGACGGCGTGGTATATAATGCCGACAAGGATAACCTGTTGATTTATCCCGCCGGCAAGGCTGACAAGTTCTACACCCTGGATTTCCCGGTGAAAACCATTGGCCAAAGTGCATTCGCCTACGCAGCCCATCTGCAGACGATTGCCATCCCCGATGGTGTCACCACCATTCGCGATGCCGCATTCTACAATTGTACCTCGCTGCAGAAAGTCAGTTTCCCGGAGTCCGTCACAAAGATTGAGACAAGTGTATTCTACCAATGCGCGTCGCTGGAGTCCATCATCCTGCCCCCGAACATCACCGAGGTTGCGACGGCCCTGTTCTTCCAATGCACGTCGCTCCGCAGCGTGACCATCCCCGCCGCCGTCACCAACATCGGCTTGACGCCCTTTTTGGAATGTAACAAGCTGAAGGAAATCACCTGTCTGGCCACCACGCCCCCGACGCTGCACATGATGGCTTTCTTACAGATGGCGCAGGCGGACATCACCCTCTACGTGCCCGAGGAGGCCGTCGAGACCTACAAGGCCACGCCAAAGTGGCAGGACTTCAACGTGCAGCCCGTCACGAAGATAGAGCACTTCAGGATTGGCGATCTGTTCTACAATCTGGACTTGCAGGACAAGACGGCGCAGGTGACTTGGCAGTTCTTTAATACGTTTGACAACTACAAGAGCCTGACCGCCGTCACCGTCCCCGCTGCCGTCAGCTACGAGGGGCAGGAGCTCAGCGTGACGGAGATCGGCAAGCAGGCCTTCGCCGGTTGCACGACCGGCATCACCTCGGTTTCGATTCCCGAGGGCGTCGTCTGCATCAACGACAGCGCCTTCTATGCCTGCGAAGTGCTCGCCGACGTGAACTTCCCCAACAGCATCGAGCGCATCGGCACGCAGGCCTTCATGTTTGGCCGTGCCCTCAAAGATGTCACGTTCGGCAGCAGCCTGAAAACCATCGGAGAAGATGCTTTCGTGGGTTGCCTCAGCTTCCCGACGCTGACCATCCCCGATAAAGTCGAGTACATCGGCAGGAGAGCTTTCTCTTCTTGCAAGGGCCTCAAGACGGTGACCATCGGCAGCGGCGCGACCAGCATCGGAAACGATGCCTTCACTTCATGCATCAGTCTCGAAGAGATGACGGTGTCGCCGGAGAACCCTGCCTATTGCTCGGCAGACGGCGTCCTCTTCAATAAGGACAAGACCACCCTTCTCAATTATCCTGCCGCCAAGACGGGAGATTACGTCGTGCCCGGCAGCGTCACAGAGATTGGACTCAGGGCATTCTACGATTGCGAAGGTCTCACCGCAGTCACCCTTCCCGAGGGCCTTATCACCATCGGCCAGGCGAATTTCGGCCACTGCATCGGCCTCAAAGAGGTGGTTATCCCCAACTCCGTGACCAGCATCGGCTCAACAGCCTTCTCTCTCTGCACAGGACTCACGAAGGTGACCATCGGCAGCGGCGTCACCACCATCGGAGCTATGTCTTTCATGTCTTGCACCGCCCTCACCACCATCTACAATTACGCCGTGACGCCGCAGGAGATTGATTTCTATACGTTCTTGCAGGTGCCCACTGCGGCCTGCACGCTCTACGTCCCCGAGGAGTCGGTAGAGCTGTACAAAGCCGCCCCCGTCTGGAAGAACTTCGAGGTGAAGCCGATTACGGGAACGGGAATTGGAGAAGTTAAAGAAGTTAGAGAAGTTAAAGAAGTTAAAGACAATAGTTGGTTCACGCTCGACGGCCGCCGCCTCGACGGCAAGCCCGCACAGCGCGGAATCTATGTCAACGGAGGACATAAAGTAGTGATTAAGTGATGGAGAAGATTATGGAAAGAAGATTATTTCAATGGCTACGGGCTGCGATGCTCGTTTGCGCCACGGTCTGGGTGGTGTCGTGTTCCAACGACGACAATGCGGTCATAGAGCCGGCGGACGGACCGGGGGCGGCGTACCGGGCCGTGTTGCGAGGGCTCGACTGGGGGCCGGACACGACGTTCGTGTATGGCCACAAGACGCCCGACGTGGATGCCGTCTGCTCGGCGCTGGGCTATGCCAGGCTGATGCGGGCGCTGGGCTATAACTGCAAGGCGAAGGTGTCGAGCCCCATCAACCGCGAAACGGAGTTCATCGCCCAGCGGTTCGGGTTCGACGTGCCCGAGCTGAAGACCGCCGTGGCCGCCGGCACGCGGCTGATACTGACCGACCACACCGACTACGCCCAGTGCGTGGACGGCGCCAGGGAGGCCAAGATCCTGCAGAAGATTGACCACCACGTGGAGGGCGACATCAAGGACAGCGGCATCCCGTACGTGCGCCGCGAGATGATCGGCGCCACCTGCACCATCATCTTCGAGTGCTACAACGAGCTGGGCGTGGCCATCGACGACGAGACGGCCAGGATCCTGCTGGCGGGACTGCTCTCCGACACGCGCAACCTGACCAAGACCACGACCCAGCGCGAGGACTCCGTGGCGTGGACGGCGCTCGTCGGCCAGCTGAGACTGGAGGGCGAGGTAGCCGAGATCAACCGCCTGATGGCCGAGGCCGCCAACAACTACGACGGCATGAGCGACAGCGCGGTCTTCGTGTCCGACTACAAGGACTACGAGATGGGCGGCAAGGCCATCGGCATCGGGTCGCTGGTCTGCAAGGCCGACGAGGCCGACGACTTCGTGAGCCGCATGCTGGCCGTGATGCCCGCCGTGCTGCGCGACAACGGGCTCGACATGCTGTTTGCCAAGATCGACGTCCAGGTGCCCAATCCCGACCAGAGCGATCCCGACACGCCCTACGTGGACGACGGGCTCTACTTCATCTACTACGGCGAAGGGGCGCAGGCCGTGGCCGAGGCCATCTTCGGCCCCTCGCTCCGCCCGGGCGTGACCTACAGCAAGGAGCATCTGTCACGCAAACAGATTGTTCCGATTATTATGGAAATAATGCAATAAAACAAACAATTAAAAATGAAAGCAGCAAAATCTTTATGGATGCTTGCCGCCATCCTGATCTGCGGCGCAACGCTGTTCACAGCATGCACGAATGAGGATAATCCTGCAACGCCTGATCTCAACGTTGCCGAGAAGATTATAGGGAAGTGGATGTATGCCGACACAGACGGACAGCCCACTCTGACCAACAAGAAGGCCATCTATACCTTTGTTTCTGACACCAAGGCTTTGATGAGTGCATCGCTTAACTCACATCCGGAAGCGGGTACTCAATGGATTGACCAATTAGAAGCCGATGTTGTCATCAGCGGAAACAAGATGACGCTGGTTAACCATCCCGATAAGCAGACCACTATGGTAGAGGAATTTATCATCACTGACATCAACGACAGCGAGTTCAACGCTAATCGCAAGATAACTATCACGGCTGATGGTGCTGTGGTGATTTCTGTAGAGCAAGTCGTTCGCTTCACCAAAGTCATCTCCGACTTCCGCGCCTCCATCATCGGCACGTGGCAGGGCCACTGCACCAGCGCAGGCTCAGTGTTCGATGACGGACAGGAGCATCGCTGGCAGTACAATGCAGATGGAACATACGTGTATTATGTAAAGGACGGCGACAACTGGGTACCAAGCGAAAACACGCTTAACGAGTACTTCGTTGACGGCACACTGCTCTGCACCCGCTGGATAGATCAGGGGCAGGAGAACCGCGAGTGGTGGGAAATCTCCATCGACGGCGACAAGATGAACTGGACTGCCCTGCGCCAGAAAGAGGACGGCACCACCTTTACCGCCACCTTTGAGATGAAGAAAGTACAGTAAGAAAAATGTAATAATGTAAAGATTGAAAGTATAACTTTATTAAATTGATATGATTATGAAAAAAATGATGCGCTCGACCTTTGGTCGCTTGTTTAACAAGAATTTGGTGCTCGCCGCCACCATGATCTGCGGCGCAAGCGTATTTACCTCATGTAGTGAGAGTAGTGACAATCCCGCTCCGGAGAATGCGAAGAACCGTAAGGAGTTTATCAAGCACACCCGAGAGAACCTGAAGGATATCGCTCAGAACCTGAACTTCTATTCGTGGGATCTTGCCAACAGAATTAATCTGGAGTTCAACACAACAGTGCTGAACAACCCTGAGTTCGAGAAGGCACTACTCCCCCTGTTTATCCAGAAGATCCGTGAGAGTGTCAAGGATGTTGAAGAGGGTAGCGAACTGGCAGCGATGGGCTACAAGCAGTATGCCACCATCGACCTGACAGAATTCAACTATCGCTTCACGATGAAGGAGGATGGCTCTGGCTTCGACGTAGAGGAGGCTGATGACTTTGAGATGATTATCAACGGTTACAATCCAAGAACCCAAGAACAGGAAAAGGGTATTCGCAAGTTGAAATTGCAGGCAAGTGGTGACACCTATAAGCAGCTTGCCAAGCGGTTGGGCAATGAAGAAACGGCTGTCGTGATCCTCGTTCCCTCTGAGTTCAAATTTAATATTGCTAGTATGGCTCCTGGATATTGGAAGGAAGCCTTTAAGGGTGAATTCAAGAATGATGTCAAGATGAGCGGTGAGTCGGAGTTTGTGAATCCTGAAACCGATGGACTCAACATCACGGGAAAACTCGAAACAGCTATTTCCGAAAGTCCTAAAAAAATGCATCCCGCTGACGCTACGGAACTCTACTTCTCTTTTGGTCAGGATCCAGCAGCCGACAAGGGTGGCATGTTGTTCTCTTTTGTGCATAACAACAAGAAGAGAATAGAACTTAATACTGTGGTTACAGGTCCTGAAGGCAAAGAGATTTTAACGGGTCTTTCTGCATTCTCTACATCGGGTTCTATCCTCGATGTGCTGGTTGCGATGATGTCAGGAAATAACTTAGAAAGTACTATCACCCTGAATGACGACCTGACCACCGCTGTCTCTATCAGCAACTGCGGCAAGGCTCTGCAGCTGCAGAAGGAGATGGCTCACGCACGCCGCAACTATGCCGACCAGGCTACGATTGAGGGATACACCAAGCAGCTGAACGAGCTCATGAGTGCCAAGATGACCTGCAAGGGTGTGAACCAGGTGATCCCGATGAAATTGCAGACCGAGAAGTTCGGTGTTGACTACTGGGCAATGCCTGCCTTCAACTTCGCCGACGAGAAGGGCTATGTACCTTTCACCGAGTTGCTCGACAAGGAGTCTGTTGAGTATGGCATCAACATCATCGACCACGCAGCAGAGCCTATGGCTGGTGCCATCGTCACCGTTCGCCAGCTGCTCCAGTTCGTGCAGACCTTCATCATGCAAATGCGCGTGAGCCAAGCACAAGCTCAGGCATCTAACGAGTAAAGTAACAACAACATATATAATAAAATGTATAACAATTAATACAACGCGATTATGAAAAAATTAATGCGCTCGACCTTTGGTCGCTTGTTTAACAAGAATTTGATGCTCGCCGCCACCTTGATCTGCGGCGCAACAGTGTTCACATCATGTTCGAACAGCGAGGACAATCCCGCTCCGGAGAATGCGAAGAACCGCAAGGAGTTTATCAAGCACACCCGCGAGAACCTGAAGGAGCTGGCAGAGAACCTGAACTTCACATCGTGGGACCTTGCTAACAAAGTCAATCAGGAATTCAACACAACAGTGCTAAACAACCCTGAGTTTGAGAAGGCCATCCTCCCCCTGTTTACCCAGAAGATTCGTGAGGGCATCCAGCCCGTTGAAGAGGGTAGCGAACTGGCAGAGATGGGCTACAAGCAGTATGCTACCATCGACCTGACGAAATTCAACTACCGCTTTACGATGAAGGATGACAACTCTGGCTTCGATGTAGAGGAGGCTGATGACTTTGAGATGATTATCAATGGTTTCAATCCTGCAACCCAACAAGTAGAAAAAGGTGTGCGCAAGTTGACGCTGAAAGCAAGTGGCGATACCTATAAGCAGCTTGCCAAGCGGTTGGGCTCTGAGGAGATGGCTGTTGTGATTCTTGTTCCCTCTGGCTTCTCAGTCTCTATAGCTAGTATGGTTCCTGGAAGTTGGAAGGATATCTTCAAGGGTGTATTCTCAAATGTGTTTGATATGAGCGGTGAATCAGAGTTTATTAATCCTAAAACCGATGTCATTGGCATCACAGGTGTCCTCACGACTGGAGTGCCTGGATCTGAAGACGGACAGCGTGCCGCTGACGCCACCGACCTCTTCTTCACCATTGAAGGCAATCCCCCTGCCAACGAAAGCAGCATGAAGTTCTCTTTTGAGCATAACGGCAAAAGTATGATAGAGCTGGGCGCTGTGGCTAAATATACAGACAAGGAGACAGACTTCTCACAGTTTACTACTTCAAAGAGCATCCTCGATGTGCTGGTAGCCGTGACAACAGGCGGCAGCTTAGAAGGTACTCTTACTCTGAATGACGACCTGACGACCGAAATCTCTATCAACGACTGTGGTAAGGCTCTGCAGCTGCAGAAGGAGATGGCTCATGCACGCCGCAACTATGCCGATCAGGCTACCATCGAGGAATACACCAAGCAGCTGAACGGGCTCGTGAGTGCCAAGATGACCTGCAAGGGTGTGAATCAGGTGATCCCGATGAAATTGCAGACCGAGAAGTTCGGTGTTGACTACTGGGCAATGCCTGCCTTCAACTTCGCTGACGAGAAGGGTTATGTGCCCATCACCGAGTTGCTCGACAAGGAGTCTGTTGAGTATGCCATCAACATCGTTGACCACGCAGCAGAGCCTATGGCTGGTTCCATCATCACCGTTCGCCAGCTGCTCCAGTTCGTGCAGACCTTCATCATGCAAATGCGTGTGAACCAAGCACAAGCTCAGGCAGGTAACGAGTAAAAGGCATCTATCTTGTAAAGAAATTAGGTTCGCAATCAAATGCGAACCTTTTTCTATCTTGTCGGAGTTGTTATGCAAAAAACTTTTATCGGTAATTCGTTAAAGAATAATAAAAGTTACCTGTTGGTAAATTACCTTTTGGTAACTTTTTGTATATTTGCACAATATTAATAAGAACCTAAAAGAATATGAATGCTCCATTTCAATACGGAACATTAGCAACGAAGGAAAATTTCGTTGACAGAGTGGAAGATAGGGCGCTGTTGAAGAACTTCCTTTCTTCGCACATCAATGTTATGCTAGTTTCTCCCCGCAGATGGGGGAAGTCCTCTCTTGTTAAGGTCGCTATGGAAGAATTGCAGGACGAAGACAAGGACGTTAGAGTGTGTTATATCGATGCTTTTAGCATCGGATCTGAAGCAGAATTTTACAGAGCTTTTGCCAGCCAAGTGATAGCTTGTGCATCAAGCAAGTTGGAGAAGCGCATACAGGATGCTAAGAAGTTCTTGACAGGCGTAGTGCCACAAGTAGTTATAAAGGATGATGTAACCAATTTCATGGCTTTCGATATAAAGTTTGTTCCTCAGGAGCAAGACAAGATGGACATCCTAAGACTGCCAGAAACGTTGGCTCAGGCAAAAAAGATAAAGATTATCGTCTGCATCGACGAGTTTCAACAGTTGGCCAATCTCCCAGAATATAAGAACATGGAGGGGAAAATGCGGTCGGCATGGCAGCAGCAGGAACGGGTCTCTTATTGCCTGTATGGTAGTAAGCGGCACATGATGCTGGATATCTTTAACAATTCTAATTCACCGTTCTATCGTTTTGGTCAGCTGTTGTTCCTGAACAAGATACCAAAGGAGGAGTGGATGCCTTTTATTGTCGATACGTTTGAGAAGTCAGGGAAACATATTTCTTATGAGTTTGCCGAGCAGATATGCGATACAACAGAATGCCATTCCTGGTATCTGCAGCAATGTTGCTATTTTGTATGGAATGCTTCTGTTACGGAAGTTACAGAGGATTCGTTCAATTACGGACTCAGGCAGATGATTAACACCAATTCTCCGATGTTCCAGAGTGATACTGAGGCGCTTGCAGCCAGCCAAATTGAGATGCTTCGCGCCATCAGAGATGGCGTACAACAGTTGTCTTCGGCAGAAGCAAGAGCGCAGTACCATCTTGGCAATCCCAATACTATAAGCAAGAATAAGAAGATATTGCAAAATAAGGATATTGTAGAACTTCAAAGTGGGAGATTGGTTTTCTTAGACCCGATTTATAGGTTGTGGTTTTCGAAAGAATATTATTAATGTGAAGACTAACATTTTGCTTGGTAGTTCGGTAATTTGGGGCTTTTTTAGCAGAGAAGTTTGGCGGAATGGATTTATTTTGCTATCTTTGCGGCGTATTTATCTATTATCCGACTAATTCAATATAAAAACTTAAAAATAGAAAGTCATGAAAAAATTAATGAATTGGGTGCTCGCCGCCACCATGATCTGCGGCGCAACAGTGTTCACATCATGTTCGAACAGCGAGGACAACCCCGCTCCAGAGAATGCGAAGAACCGCAAGGAGTTTATCAAGCACACCCGTGAGAACTTGAAGGATTTGGCTGAGAACCTGAACTTCGCTTCGTGGGAGGTTGCCAACGATATTAATCAGGGGTTCAATACAACAGTGCTGAACAACCCTGAGTTCGAGAAGGCGATTATCCCCCTGTTTACCCAGAAGATTCGTGAGGGCATCCAGCCCGTTGAAGAGGGTAGCGAACTGGCAGCGATGGGCTACAAGCAGTATGCCACCATCGACCTGACAGAATTCAACTACCGCTTCACGATGAAAGAGGATGGCTCTGGCTTCGACGTAGAGCCAGCTGATGATTTCGAGATGATTATCAATGGTGTAATAACTAAGCATAAGCTGACGTTGAAGGCTAGTGGTGACATCTATAAGCAGCTTGCCAAGCGGTTAGGTACTGACGAGACGGCTGTTGTGATCCTCGTTCCTTCTGATTTCGCATTTACGCTTGGCGGAATTGTTGATGGAAATTGGTTAGAAGGTTTTAAGGGTATGTTTACGAATGTGTTTGAGATGAGCGGTGAATCTGAGTTTATTAATCCCAGAACCGATGTCATTGGCATCACAGGTGTCCTCACGACTGGATTGCCTGGATCTCCAGACGGAAAGCGTGCTGCCGATGCTACCGAACTCAACTTCACCATTGAAGGCAATCCCCCTGCCAACGAAAGCAGCATGAAGTTCTCTTTTGGGCATAATGACAAGAGCATGATAGAGCTGGAGGCTGTGGCTAAATATACAGACAAGCAGACAGACTTCTCACAGTTTACTACTTCAAGGAGCATCCTCGATGTGCTGGTTGCTCTGGTCTCAGGCGGTAGCTTAGAAGGTTCTATCACCCTGAATGACGACCTGACGACCGACATCTCTATCAATGACTGTGGTAAGGCTCTGCAGCTGCAGAAGGAAATGGCTCATGCACGCCGTAACTATGCTGACCAGGCTACCATCGAGGAATACACCAAGCAGCTGAACGGGCTCGTGAGTGCCAAGATGACCTGCAAGGGTGTGAATCAGGTGATCCCGATGAAGTTGCAGACCGAGAAGTTCGGTGTTGACTACTGGGCAATGCCTGCCTTCAACTTCGCCGATGAGAAGGGCTATGTACCTTTCACCGAGTTGCTCGACAAGGAGTCTGTTGAATATGGCATCAACATCATCGACCACGCAGCAGAGCCTATGGCTGGTGCCATCATCACCGTTCGCCAGCTGCTCCAGTTCGTGCAGACCTTCATCATGCAAATGCGTGTGAACCAAGCACAAGCTCAGGCAGAGGCAGGTAACGAGTAAAAGGCATAACAACAGTTTATCTAATTTGAAATGAATAAGGTATTATCATAGGGGAAGAGGCTTGATTTTGTCGCTAAAACAAAAATAATTCCCCAAATGCTTGGAAGTTACGAATAAAGTTTGTATCTCTGAGCTTCGCTCGAAGATACTTTCGCTCGAAACTAAAAATAAATCGAGATTTATTTGGTAGTTTGCTCACTTATTCGTATCTTTGCAGCAGAAAATAACAGGGCTTCAGAATACCGCGTCGGATTGCAGATCCGGAGGGAAGGGTTCAGAGGTCTTGTTCTTTGTTTATATCGGGTATGTTGTCTGACACGCTATGCACCCAACATTCATCCCAAATAGTTTCATTGATTATTATCCAACTGGTATCATCTGCTATCTGCGTTTTGAAATGATGACTGGCAATGATATAGTTTCGCCCAACTGGATGCAAAGGATAAGCTTATTTTTGAAACCGCCAAAGTTTTTGGGGCTTTTTTAGCAGAGAAGTTTGGCGGAATGGATTTATTTTGCTATCTTTGCACCCATAAGTTTTACATTTAAAATTAGACTGGTATGAATAAGGTATTATCATGGGCCTTTGCCGCTGCCCTGATCTGCGGCGCAAGCGTATTTACCTCATGTACTGAGGGTAGTGACAACCCCGCTCCGGAGAATGCGAAAGACCGCAAGGAGTTTATCCAGCACACCCGCGAGAACCTGAAGTATTTGGCTGAGAACCTGAACTTCACTTCGTGGGAACTTGCTAACAACGTTAATCAGGAGTTCAACACAACAGTGCTGAACAACCCTGAGTTTGAGAAGGCAATCCTCCCCTTGTTTATCCAGAAGATTCGTGAGGGCATCCAGCCCGTTGAAGAGGGTAGCGAGCTTGCAGAGTTGGGCTATAAGCAGTATGCCACCATCGACCTGACGGACTTCAACTACCGTTTCACGATGAAGGCGGATGACTCTGGCTTCGACGTAGAGGAGGCTGATGACTTCGAGATGATCATCAATGGTATCGATCCGGAGACCCAACAATGGGAAAAGGGGTTGCACAAGCTGACGTTGAAGGCAAGTGGTGACACCTATAAGCAGCTTGCCAAGCGTTTGGGTACTGACGAGACGGCTGTTGTAATTCTCGTCCCCTCTGATTTCGCGTTTACTATAGCCGGAAAAATAAATGGGAATTGGCATGAAGGCCTCGTTGGCGCATTCAAGAACGATGTCAAGATGAACGGTGAGTCGGAGTATATGAATCCTAAAACCGATGCCATCAACATCACAGGTATTCTTACTACCAATTTCCCAGGAAATGAGGAGAAAAATTATGCTGCTGACGCCACCGACCTCTTTTTCGACATTGCTAACGATCCCGTTGCCAACGAAACCAGCATGAAGTTCTCTTTTGGACATAACGACAAGAGTATGGTAGAGCTGGAAGCTACTAGTGAATATATTGATAAGGATATTGACTTCTCACAGCTCACTACTTCAGGGAGGATCCTCGATGTGCTGGTAGCCATGATATCAGGCAGCAAATTAGAAGGCAGCCTCACGCTGAATGACGACCTGACGACCGACATCTCTATCAATGACTGTGGTAAGGCTCTGCAGCTGCAGAAGGAGATGGCTCACGCACGCCGCAACTATGCCGACCAGGCTACCATCGAGGAATATACCAAGCAGTTGAACGAGCTCGTGAGTGCCAAGATGACCTGCAAGGGTGTGAACCAGGTGATTCCGATGAAGTTGCAGACCGAGAAGTTCGGTGTTGACTATTGGGCAATGCCTGCCTTCAACTTCGCCGACGAGAAGGGCTTTGTACCCTTCACCGAGTTGCTCGACAAGGAGTCTGTTGAGTATGCCATCAACATCATTGACCACGCAGCAGAGCCTATGGCAGGTGCCATCATCACCGTTCGCCAGCTGCTCCAGTTCGTGCAGACCTTCATCATGCAAATGCGCGTGAACCAAGCACAAGCTCAGGCAGAGGCTGGTAACGAGTAAAACTATTAACATAAAAATAAGATTAATATGAAAAAAATGATGCGCTCGACCTTTGGTCGCTTGTTTAACAAGAATTGGGTGCTCGCCGCCATCCTAATCTGCGGCGCAACAGTGTTCACATCATGTTCGAACAGCGAGGACAACCCCTCGCAGGAGCAGGCCAAGAAGAACCGTAAGGAGTTTATCAAGCACACCCGTGAGAACTTGAAGGATTTGGCTGAGAACCTGAACTTCGCTTCGTGGGCGGTTGCCAACGAGGTTAATCAGGGGTTCAATACAACTGTGCTGAACAACCCTGAGTTTGAGAAGGCGATCATTCCCCTGTTTATCCAGAAGGTTCGTGAGACTGTCAAGCCCGTGGAGGAAGGTAGCGAACTGGCGGAGATGGGCTACAAGCAGTATGCCACCATCGACCTGACAGAATTCAACTACCGGTTTACGATGAAAGAGGATGGCTCTGGCTTCGACGTAGAGGAGGCTGATGACTTCGAAATGATTATCAATAGTCCTAAAGCTCCAGGACCTAGACCTGGCGAGGCTGAAAAGCCCGATAACCCTGAACGGCCTGAGTCGGCTCAGAAAGGTTATGATAAGCTGACGTTGAAAGCTGGTGGCGACACTTATAAGCAGCTTGCCAAGCGGTTGGGTACTGAGGAGTTGGCTGTTGTGATACTCGTTCCCTCCACCTTTGAATTTTTTATTACTTTAAATTTGCCTGAAGGAGTTTCGTTTAATGCTTTTTCCGGTTCGTTTAAAAACGATGTTAAGATGAGTAGTTCATCGGAGTTTGTGAATCCTGAAACCGATGGACTCAACATCACGGGAAAACTCGAAACAGCTCTTGAAGGTCCTGACAAAATGCATCCCGCTGACGCTACGGAACTCTACTTCGAAATTGCTAACGATCCCGTTGGCAACGAAGCTGGCATGAAGTTCTCTTTCGGACATAACGACAAGAGTATGGTAGAGCTGGAAGCTACTAGTGAATATATTGATAAGGATATTGACTTC
>JAEEGH010008742.1_pt1 | contig 23816 bp, 22 predicted proteins | sample 9134181 | NCBI WGS metagenome assembly JAEEGH01 (sample SAMN16246544, study PRJNA631951) | gut metagenome | biome: gut microbiome; feature: rumen; material: DP-attached | host: Bos | place: Iran: Karaj | collected 2018-10
TTCCCTGCTGCTGATCATCCTCTACTACCGCGCCATCCAGGCGCAGAACGGAGGTGCCGAAAATGCAAAAAACATGGCGTAGCCACTTGCTGTTAGCCTATTCCCTGGCAATTCTGGCATTTCTGTATGTACCGCTGGTCATCCTGGCCATGTACTCCTTCAACGACTCCCGCATCAACGCGGTGTGGACCGGTTTCACCTTCCGGTGGTATGAGCAGCTGTTCAACAACCGGCGGGTGCTGGAAGCCCTCATCAACACGCTGATCATCGGCTTCGCTTCCACCATCGTCTCCACCACACTGGGGACCATCGCCGCCATCGCCCTGCACCGGTACAAATACAAAATGCAGAGCGTCATCAACGGCCTGGTTTATCTCCCCATACTGATTCCCGAAATCGTTATGGGCCTGTCCCTGCTGGTGCTCTTCTCCCAGGTGCAGATGCCGCTGGGCAAAGGCTCCCTGATCCTGGCCCATATCACCTTCTGCCTGTCCTTCGTGGTGATCACCGTGGGCGCGCGGCTGGACGGCATGCGCAGCGATTACGAGCAGGCAGCCAGCGATCTGTACGCTACTCCCTGGCAATGCTTCCGCTACATCACCCTGCCCCTCATCATGCCGGGCATCGTAGCCGGAGCCCTCATCGCCTTTACCCTTTCCATCGATGATTTCGTCATCAGCTTCTTCGTGGCGGGTCCCAACTCCACCACGCTGCCGCTGTACATTTACGCCATGGTCAAGCGGGGCATCTCCCCGGAGATCAACGCCCTGTCCACCTTAATGATGGTAGTGGAAATCATCCTGGTGCTGCTGGCGGAATTTCTGCAGCCCAGCCACAAGGTGAAAGCAGAAGATTGATTTTGGCAGCGCAGCCACAGACAGTCAGGGTTACGGCAGCCTGTTTTTTCTGCGACGCAGCCCCAGAGAAAAACGGAAAATTTATTATTGCAATTTTGTTCCTGCTGTGGTATAGTTTAAATCGCTTCCGCAGCAGGCAGCGGAACAGGTTTTCCCGATTCGCTCCGGCGGCAGCACAAACCTTTTATATCGCGTAATCTGTAACGTTTATACTCATTTCCAATAAAACAATTTATGAAAAGGAGTTGATACCATTTGAAAAAATTCACTTTAATGCTTTTACTCGTTGTATGCTTTACCCTGGCTCTCACCGGATGCGGCGGCGGTGATAAGAAGACCGATGCGCCCAAGGACGGCAGCAAGAAAGAACAGCAGGTGCTGAACATCTATAGCTGGGCGGATTATTTTGATCCCCAGGTACTGGCCGCTTTTGAAAAAGCCAATAACTGCCGCGTTAATTACGACGTGTATTCCAATAACGAAGAACTGCTGGCCAAGATGCAGGCCGGTGGCGCTCAGTTTGACATCATCCAGCCGTCCGATTACATGGTCACCACCATGATCCATCTGGACATGCTGGAGAAGCTGGACCACAGCAAACTGCCCAACGTGCAGGCCAACCTGATCGAAAGCCTGAAGCACCCGGCCTATGACCCGAAGCAGGAGTATGCCATTCCCTATGTTTGGGGCATCACCGGCATCGCCTACAACAAAAAATATGTGAAAGACCCCATCACCAGCTGGGCTGACCTGTGGAAACCCGAATACAAGGGTCACATCATCCTGCTGAACGACAACCGGGAAGTATTCAGCCTGGCTCTGAAGAAACTGGGCAAATCCAACAACAGCACGGATGCAAAAGAAGTGGAAGCGGCTTTCAACGACCTGAAGAAGCTGAACACCAACGTGCTGGCGTATGATACGGAAAACAACAAGCAGAAAATGATTGCCGAAGAAGCCTGGATTGCCCAGATGTGGAGCGGCGACGCTTCTTTCTGCAACTTTGACAATCCTGATATCCAGTTCTGCGTACCCAAGGAAGGTACCCTGATCTGGGCCGACAACATGGCCATCCCCAAAGGGGCCAAGAACAAGGAACTGGCCATGAAGTTCCTGAATTACATCTATGATCCCCAGGTAAGCGCACAGAACTTCAACTACATCCGGGTGCCTAACGCCAACGGCAAGGCGATCCCTCTGCAGAAGAAGGAAGTAGTGGAAAGCCCGATCCTGAAGGCGGCTAACAGCCAGGCTGACAAGGGCGAATGGCTCCATGATATCGGGAACGCGATTACCATGTATGATAAGTTCTGGACGGAACTGAAGACTGGGAAGTAAGTTTTACAATAAAAGCTCTGGCGGAAGCCGGAGCTTTTTTATATGCATATGTATTTTATATGTTCCGGAATCTAACTTCTTAATAAATAGAAATAGCGCCAGACCTACCTCATTAAGGATAGTTCTGGCGCATATTTGTTTTAGGTAAAGAAGACAGGCTTATTTCCCGGTCTTCAGTTCCGTCCAGCAACGGTCGTACAATTCAATGGCATCACCCACATCATCCGTCCATTCGGAGTTACCGATGTAATCGCGGGCCGTCTTCAGGATCGGATCGTTTTTGAACTCCTCGGTGTGGTACGGAGCCGCTGCAAGGTTGGGATCGTTGTAGCCGATATACTCGTAATTCTTTGCACTGACTTTTGGCTCATACAGGTAATTGATGAACTGCTGGGCCAGTTCTTTGTTTTTGGCGCCTTTGGGAATGGCGAAACAATCGGCCCAGATGCCGGTGCCTTCCTTGGGAACGATAAACCCGATATTGGAGTTTTCCTTATTGCTGAAGTAAGCGTCGCCGCTCCACATGGTACCGATCCAGGCTTCTTCCGCAATAAATTTCTGCTTGATGGTATCCGTGTCGTAAGCCAGAATGTTGGGAGCCAGCGCCTTCAGGTCTTTCATGCAGACCGCCAGATGGTTCTTGTCAACACTGTTTAACGGATACCCGTTCATCTTCATGGCAAAGCTGATGACTTCCCGCACGTCGTTCAGCAGAACCACGCGGCCCTTGTAAGCCGGGTTCCACAGGTCTCTCCAGGAAGTGGGAGGCGTTTTAACAAACTTTTTATTATAAGCAATGCCGGTGATGCCCCAGGAATACACTACAGAATGATTTCCGGTGGGGTCGTAAGCCGGCGCCTGCAGATCTTTGATCAAATGCTTGGTATTGGGCATCTTGCTCAGGTCCATTTCTTCCAGCAGCTTGAGCTTCAGCATGGTGGTTACCATGTAATCACTGGGCTGGATTACGTCGTAACGCGCGCCGCCGGCCTGAATCTTGGCCAGGAGTTCTTCATTGTTGGCGAATACGTCATAATTAATCTTGCAGTTATATTTCTTTTCGAAATCTGCAAGAACCTCGGGGTCAAAATTGTCAGCCCAGCTAAACAGATTCAGAATCTGTTTCCCGTCTGCGGTCTTTGCGGGTTCCGCCTTCTTCTGGGGCTCCGCAGGCTTTTCCGTCTTCTTTTCCGGACCGCCGCAGGCAGTCAGCACAAGTACTAACGAACAGAACAATAGAACAAGAATTTTTTTCATTTTATAAAAACTCCTCCTTTTCTCCATACTGGCAGCCGGACCAGCACCACCAGTAAGCCAGTGTAAAAACCTCACTTAAGATATTATAACATAAAAGTCGTATCTTTGCATAGATTTTCTTGTAGGGGGAGAGTCTTTATAAAACAGTTCCGGAAAAGACAGAAGCAAACACGAAGTCGCGTTTCAGGGCACCCCGCCTCCCACTCCTCAGTATGCCGCGCATCGCTCCGCTCAGCGTGGCTTCCCTCGTCGACTGGGACCCTTCCGGGGTACCCTGGAAACGCTCAATGAAATATCGCAATCGGTTCCTATGGTTTGCTTCTGTCTTTTTCGGAACTATTAATTATATTCATTCTTCTTCATCCGGATCACTTACATATAAATCCTTGGACACGGCTGTACCCAACAGGTCCTGCTGACGCTGGAGGGCCATATCGCTGCCGGTCTTCAGGGCCCGGAAAATACCGGACACCATCATGATCCCCAGGGCGATGGCGCAGGAGTCCACGGCAGCGCCCAGCAACACTTCGCTGCCGTAGCTTACATAGTCCTGCAAAATATAATTCATGCCTTTGTACATGCCCAGCCCGGGCACCAGCGGGATGATGGCGGGAATCTCAAAGACTGTTACGGGTTCCTTCCAGATGCGGGCAAAGATTTCACTGAACAGGGCGATCAGCACCGTGGCCAGAAAGTTGGCGGAGAAGGAATGTACGGAAAAGAGTTCTTTCATACCGATAAAGGCCAGCCAGCCCAGGCCGCCGATGAGCCCGCTGCGCCACAAGATCCGCTTCGGTCCCTGGAACAGGACCCCGAAGGCCACCGTAGCAAAAAACGCAAAGACAAAAGCCTGCAGATAGTGCATCATCATGGCAAGCCTCCCCAGGTCCAGGCCTTCAGTGCAAATACCAGTCCAATGGCTATGGAGAGGGCAAAGAGAGCGGCTTCCGCGATACGGCTGTTGCCGCTTAACAGGTCACCCGCCATATAATCCCGCACCCCGTTGGTAAAAGCCAGCCCCGGCAGAAAGGGCATCAGGGCGCCGACGATGATATTTTCCATGGTACAGTAAGGACTCAGACAACAGGTCTGGGCTACGATACCGATGGCAAAGCCTGCCAGAAAGTTTTCCCAGAAAGGCGTGGGATGAAAGTTGTTTACCATCTTCAGCAGGGTCATGGCGATAAAACCGGTCAGAAACGCTGCCACAAAATTGTAGATGCTGGCGGAACCCAGCAGCATGGCAAAGCAGGCGCTGCCCAGCCCGGAAGCCACGCAAACCACTCTGTTGCCGTAGGGATGCGACTTGGACAACCTGTCCTGAAGCCAGCGTTTGGCTTCCACATACCCCATCTTCCAACAGCGGAAATTATAGGAAAGCTGATTCACATCCATAATCAGCCCCAGATCCGTAGAACGCCAGCGCACGCGAAATACACGGCTTTTGCCCCGGGGGCTTTCGTCACCTAAAATGATTATGGTAGGCGTGCAGAACACATTCAGGTCGTAGTATCCATAGCTGCGGCAGAAGCGCATCATGGTATCTTCCACCCGGCTGGTTTCGGCGCCGCTTTTCAGCAGTATCTTGCCCATGTCCATGGCCAGGTCCATGACCTGATTTTTGGTCATGGGCGGCAGGTCCGGAAGAGGGGCGGACTGGGTTACTTTATTCACTTCTGTACCGTTTTCAGTTCTTTGGTCTGACATAAAATAAAAACTCCTGTACTTCAATTGGCCTGCGGGTATCTTTTTCATAGCGCTCCGCTAACGCTTCGGAGTCGCGACGGAGGGCATCCCGCCTCCCACTTCCTCACTGCGCACGCTCACTCTGTTCGCGTTGCTCGGTATCGTCAAACTGGGAACCCTTCCGGGATGCCCTCGTCGCTCAACGTAATGAAGAGTTCCTCGCGCCCTGCGGGGGCACGCTCCGCTTATTCAAAAGCTCCCCGCAGGCCTTGAAAAACATTTACTTTCCAAACAGCTCCGCAATCGCCGCCTTAAACCGGTTCGCCCCACCCATGGAAGGATGCGGCACGCAGCAGCAGGGCACGCCGAATTTCTGCAAGGTGCAGGCGGATTTCTGCCCGATGGCGACCACCTGCGCGTTGGGCAAAAGTTCCAGCAGCTGTTTGGCGTACACGATTCCCACATTTAATTCGTTGCCGTCCGGAGTTCGATTGGTTAACAGCCCTTCTTCTTTATGGGGATGAAAGGGAAAAATATTCCACAGCACGGCGTCAAAGGTTCCCAGATGATGACGGTGCAGACTGCCCCACATGACGGTAGCCGTGGGTTCGTTAAAGCCCATTGTTTTCTGTGTTCCCTTCAGCAAAGGGGAATCCGGATTGCTGGTACGCTGATAGTTCCACTCACCCAGCACTTCTGCAGGCCGCACTTCCGGGTGATGCCCCAGCAGGATGCGCTCGCTGGTCATCGCCATGCCGGAAAAACGCCCTCCCTGATAGCCCAGGCCTTCCGCAATAAACAGATAATGCGCGTTTAGCCGCAACTCCAAGTAACGCTGCAAATTATGATACCGGATCTCCGGCGCCGACGGCCCGATGTCCAGTCCCGGCTCATAGTCCCGCCAGGGGTTGAAGACCCGGGGAGCACGGTAGGTATGTAAATGTTTCATGAAAGTAACTGTGTCCATAGTAGTCCTTTCCATTCTCGTGAATCCATATGTGCCGGCACACTTCTTTTATCAAATTATACATAATTCCTTTGAAAAAGCAAGAAGAATTATCTGCCACAGTAAAGTCACATTTACCTGCTATAATAAATAAAATTTAAGCCAAAACTATCTCTTACGTTTGAAAGGAGGCTGCCATGAAAAATGCGCTTGCTGCCGCGGCAGCACTGATGATAATTTGCAGTTCCGGATCTGTCTTCGCCGCTTTGCCGCCCGGTGTGTTTACCAGCCAGCGTCCACCGGCTCATATTGCCTCTTCCCATCGGGTGCATGTTAATCCGTCTCACCGGATGCACACACCTACCGGAAACCGGGTACGGATGACACCAACCCACGGACAAAACGGCCCTGTAGGCGGGCGAATGGCCTCTATCCACCACGGGCACCATCATGGCGGACCACGTCATGACCGCGTCTATGTACGTCCGTCCCTGCCGCCCCACCGCTATCACCGGCCGGTACCTCCGCCACGCTGGCGGTATGCCGGTTATTACAGAGGCCGCTACTGGCGGCCGTACGGAGGTTACATCGTTGCGTACCCCGTAGGCTATTACTACGGATATCCCTATTACGGAAGATGGGGCTATTATGCGCGTCCGGGCATACGAATCAGCGTAAGACTTTAACTATAGTTGATAGTATCCTTTTACTACATTCCCAGTTTTGCCACAGGCGCAGACGGTTAAAATTATATCCTTCAGGCAGCTTGGCGGCCTTATCGCTGACCACAATGCTGCTCAGTAAGTAAATCCTCTTTCACCATGCCGCAACACAAAAGAGTAGTCGGGTTTTCCCGACTACTCTTTTATAATTATACAAATAGTCTCATATTATCCGGATAATCTTATCCTTAGCTTTGAATCCACAAGCGAACAGGTCCATGGCATTTCGGTTACCTGTTCACCTTGTCTTTTGCAGCTACAATGACTCTTATTACGGGTTATAAACTTGTTAGCGAACCGACCCTGCTTTACGCTAAATTATCTGCGTTTTCAGCCGGCGCCGCTAACTGCATTCCCTCCGGACACTTCTCCTTCGCCACAGACAGCATCAGCTTCAGGCGGTTGAGCTGATTCACTTCCGACGCCCCCGCATCGCAGTCCATAGCAACAAGATTGGCGTCCTCATACGTGCGCCGGATCTCCCGGAACACACCCTTGCCTAAAATATGATTGGGCAGACACGCCCAGGGCTGCAGGCATACCACATTCCGCACGCCCTCTTCCATCAGCTTCGTCATCTCGCCCGGCAGCAGCCAGCCCTCCCCGGCCATATTGCCCAGAGATACATGCTGCGCCGCCAGTTCCGCCACCTTGTAAATGGAAACCGGCGCGGTAAAATGCTTCGACTTCGCCAACGCCTTCCGCATGGGGCTCATAAAGAAATCCGCTACCTTGATGAACATTTGGGCGCCCACCTTGTTCAGCCAGCTGCCGTCCAGAATATCGTGCCGCGTAATGCCGTCAAAGGCCATATATAATAGGAAGTTTGCCAGCTCCGGCATCACCACTTCCGCTCCCTCCCGGGCCAGCACCTCTTCCAGGTGATTGTTGGCCACCGGGTGGTACTCTACTAAAATTTCCCCTACCACGCCCACTTTGGGCTTCCACAGGTTGGGAATCAGGGGAATGGCGTCAAACTCCTGCACCAGCTCCTGAATGGTCTGCCGGTACTTCAGGAAATTGCCGTGATCCAGCTCCTCTTTCACCTTGGCCATCCACTTGGTAAACAGCTTGTCCGTGGAACCGGGGATCAGCTCGTAAGGCCGCATCCGGTTGGTGACGTTCTGCAGCAGGTCCCCGTACACCACCGCCTTGGCTACATCTTTGAAGCCCGAAGCGTTGAGACGGAAGGCATCCTGCTCCAGCCCCCAGCAGGCAAAGGCCGGCACCTGGGGGAAGCCCGCGTTCCGCAGGGCGCGCCGCATCAGGTTCAGGTAGTTGGTAGCCCGGCAGGCGCCGCAGGTCTGGAACAGCACGATGCTGGTGTTGTCCGGGTCGTACTTGCCGCTTTTCAGGGCCTGCAGCATCTGGCCGATGACCACAATAGCCGGGTAACACATATCGTTCTGTACATACTGCAGCCCCAGGTTGATGGAATCTTCCTTGGGGGTTTCCGGAATGACCACCTGATAGCCGTACCGGTTCAGCACGTGGCTGATAAGGTTGAAGTGGATGGGCGCCATCTGGGGCGCTAAAATCGTATGGGTCCCCTTGCAATCATGGGTAAAGTGCGGGCGCTCGGGCGTGATGATGGGCTGATAGCCGGGCACGTGTCTCCGGCTGAGCACCGCCAATAAGGAACGCAGCCGGATCCGTGCCGCGCCTAAGTTGCTGACTTCATCTAACTTAATCATGGTGTACAGGCGCTGGTGGCCTTCCATGATCTCCCGCACCTGGTTGGTAGTAATGGCGTCCAGCCCGCAGCCGAAGGAGCTGAGCTGGATCAGGTTGATTGACCGGTGGGCCGCCGCAAAGCTGGCCGCATGGTACAGCCGGGCGTGGTAGCTCCACTGGTTCACAATGCTGAGCTCATCTTTGGGCGTATCCATGTGGTACACGGAGTCTTCCGACACGATGGCCAGGTTGTAGGACTGGATCATCTCCGGAATGCCATGGTTGATTTCCGGATCGATGTGGTAAGGCCGGCCTACCAGCAGGATCACAGGGAGATTTTTCTCTTTGGCAGTCTGCAGGATTTCTTTGCCTTTGTTGCGCACGTCTTCCCGGTACTGCTCCAATTCTTTGTAGCCTGCGTCCATGGCCGCTTTTAATTCTTTGGATGTGATGTTGTCTGCCGTAAAGAATTCCACTTCCGTGAGACGCTGCAGCATTTTTTTCGGATTGTTGATGGGCAGGAAGGGTTCGATGAACTCGATGTTCTCGTTCCGAAGCACATCCATGTTGTTACGGATGTTTTCCGCGTAGGAAGCCACCACCGGGCAGTTGTAGTGGTTGCCGGTGTGGTTCACGTCGTCTTCCATATTGTAGGGCATGCAGGGGTAGAAGATGCGCTTTACGCCTTTTTCCACCAGGTCCATCACATGGCCGTGCACCAGCTTGGCCGGGTAGCACAGGGAGTCCGAGGGGATGGTGGACATGCCTTTGTAGTAGATCATGGGGTTGGACTTGCCGCTGAGTACGATGTCGTAACCCAGTTTGCCGAAGAAGGCAGCCCAGAAGGGGAAGTCTTCGTACATGTTGAGGACACGGGGGATGCCGATGACGCCCCGGGGGGCGTTGGGACGGCGTGTGCCGCTGGAGGCAGCTGTGCGCTTGCTGTTGGAGGCGCCGGTTTGCGCGGCGGCGCTGGAGGCAGCCGTGCGTTTGCTGTTAGACAGACTGGTTTGCGCGTCAGCGCAGGAGGCAGCCGGGTCCGTTACGTTTGGATAATGAAACAGGCGCTGGTATTTGTATTCGTAGATATTAGGCGCCTTGTTGGTATTTTTGGGTTTGCCTTCTCCCCGTTCGCAGCGGTTGCCGGTAAAGTAACGGCCCCCGTCGGGGAAGGTCTGCATGGTCACCAGACAGTGGTTGCCGCAGCCGTTGCAGCGGTAGGATTTGGTGGTGACGGTGAAGTTGGCCAGCTGTTCCGGGCCGAGAAGGGTGGAATGTCTGCGGGTTCCTGCCGGTGCTGCTGTAGCAGATGCGGAAGCCTGAGCCGCTTTCGTGTTGGTTGCTTCCGCGGCTTCGCTTTCCGTTTTCTCCAGCGAAAGGATAGCTGCCCCGTAGGCGCCCATGAGACCGGCGATATCCGGACGGATGACGTCCTTCCCTAACAGTTTTTCCATGTTCCGGAGCACTGCATTATTATAGAAAGTGCCGCCCTGAACCACAATGTGGTCCCCCAGTTCGCTGACGTCTTTCAGCTGCATAACTTTGAAGAGGGCATTTTTAATGACCGAGAGGCCGATGCCGGCGGAAATATCCGCCAGGGGCGCTCCTTCTTTCTGGGCCTGCTTCACCCGGGAGTTCATGAACACGGTGCAGCGTGTGCCCAAATCTACGGGGGTTTTGCTGTCCATGGCCTTGTCCGCGAACTCCGCGGCGCTCATGCCCAGGCCCTGGGCAAAGTTTTCAATAAACGAACCGCAGCCCGCCGAACAGGCTTCGTTCAGGGTAATTTTGCCGATGTTTCCGTTGCTGATCTGGAAACATTTCATGTCCTGCCCGCCGATGTCCAGCACGCAGGTGACTTCGGGGCAGAACTCGTAGGCGGCCCGGTAGTGGGCAAAGGTCTCCACTTCCCCCTCGTCCGCGTGAAGGGCTGCCTTGACGATGTTTTCCCCGTAGCCCGTGGTGAGACAGCCTGCGATCCAGGCCGTTTTGGGCATAGCTTTATACAGGCCTGTCAGCTCTTTGATGACGATCTTCAGAGGTGAGCCCTGGTTGCTGCCGTAATCGGTGTATAATATTTCTTTTTCGCTGCCGATGGCCACGATTTTGGTGGTGGTGGAACCGGCGTCGATGCCTACGTAAACCGGGCCTGCGTAGGTGGCCAGGTCCCCGCGTTTTACTTTGTCCCTGTTGTGACGTGCAATAAAGGCGTCGTATTCCTCGCTGCTGCGGAACAGGGCCAGCCGCTCGTCCCGGGTGATGCCGTGACCGGCTTCCGCTTTGTCCAGGTTGGCTGTGAGGTCTTTGAACTCCAGCTCTTTGGTTTCTTCGGAAAGGGCTGCGCCCATGGCCACGAAGTAGGCTCCGTCTTCCACGTTCACCACGTGTTCCAGATCCATCTTCAGGGTCTCGATAAAACGTTTTTTCAGCTCCGGCAGGAAATAGAGCGGCCCGCCTAAAAAGGCCACGTTGCCGGTGATTTCCCGGCCCTGGGCCAGGTTGCCGATGGTCTGGTTCACCACCGCCTGGAAAATGGATTTGGCGATGTCTTCTTTGGAGGCCCCGTCGTTCATGAGGGCCTGAATGTCCGTTTTGGCAAATACGCCGCAACGGGAGGCTATGGTGTAGATGCGCCGGGCGTTGGCAGCCAGGTCGTTGAGGCCTTTGGCGTCGGTGTTTAGAAGGGCCGCCATGTGGTCGATGAAAGCGCCGGTACCGCCTGCGCAGACACCGTTCATACGTTCTTCCGGCGCGCTGCCGAAGTACATGATCTTGGCGTCTTCGCCTCCCAGTTCCACCATGGTGTCAGTCTGGGGGATGAGTTTTTTCACCGCCGTGGCCGCCGCGATGACTTCCTGCACGAAGGGCAGCTGCAACCGCTGGGCGATGCCCATGCCCGCCGAGCCGGTAAGGGCGAAGCGGAAACGGGAGGGTCCCACCACGTCTTGCAGCGCGGTGAGGTTGGTTACTAACGCGGTGGGGATATCGGAGAAGTGGCGGGCGTAATGTTTGTAAACAATATGTTCCTCCGCATCTAATACCACAACTTTGATGGTCGTGGAGCCAATATCGATCCCCACTTTGTAGGACGCAGAACCCTCCGCCGGCACAGCGCTGCGTTTCCGCCCGGCTGCGTCGGCCGTGATCTGCGATTTGAAATTGTTTGTCATGGGAGCACCTCGATATATATAATAAAGACAGCCCGCAACCCGATGATAGTTGCGTTGTCCAATTCCGAAACTTTGACAGCATCCGCCTGATGAGAGCTTCGTCTGCGTTTTCGGAATGCATATAGGCAGGAGAGCAGCCAGATGAGAGCGTTTCTCCTTTTCAGTGAACAGAGTCAGCGAATGGAACCAACACCTATTCAACTTTATATTATATACTATTTTCTCAGAAAAGCCATACTCTTTTCCTATTAGTTAAGAAATTTTTCCGGGATTTTAGGAATTTGCATGGATGGTTATAAAAAACGCAGAAAAAAACATTGGGTTATGCGAGGGTTAAAATACAAGGAATAAATTTTTAAAAAAAATAGCACTCAACTCTTGACAGTGCTAACAAAACGTGGTATAGTATGTGTAGAAACAAGGAAAGGACTATTGAGGACGAGGCCGCAGGGCTTCTTCCCATGATTTTTAACCTGAAACGATTGGCCGCGAGGCCTTTTATTTAAGAGTCAAAAGTCAAAAAGTCAGTAGTTGGATCTGTTGTTTCCAAACGTTATCAAAAATTTAAATTATGATATCGCGGTTGCGGCGCGAAGCCACATCCGCAGCGAATGGAGGAATGAGTTATGATGTTACCGAGCATTTTTGGCGAAAATTTATTTGATGAGTGGATGAATGACAGTGGTCTGATGAACCCCAATTTCTTTGGCAAGGGTCATTCCCCGTTGTATGGCAAGCATGCGTCCAACATTATGAAGACGGATATCCGGGAGAACAAGGACAGTTATGATGTGATCGTGGATCTGCCAGGCTTCAAGAAGGAAGGGATCCAGGTACAGCTGGAAGATGGGTATATGACCATCACCGCCGCCAAGTCCCTGGACAAGGATGAAAAGGATGAGGAAGGCAAGTACATCCGTCAGGAACGGTACAGCGGCGCCTGCTCCCGCAGCTTCTATGTAGGGCCGGCCGTTACGGTGGAAGACATCAAGGCGAAGTTTGAGGACGGCACCCTGCGGCTGAACATCCCCAAGAAGGATCCGAAGGCTGTGGAGGGCAAGAAGTACATTGCAATTGAAGGGTAAAAGTACTGTAGAGCTAAGAAAGCCCTGTTCCGTCATGGAGCGGGGTTTTTTGTTTGTTTTGGTGGTACGCCGGGGCGGGGACGCCTTCATAGCGCTCCGCTAACGCGAGTCGCCTGCGCTGATGTCGTCGGGTGTGGTTTTCGTCAGGTAAGCCTTGCTGTTAGAAAGGTTTTATTTTTCAATTTGCCTCGCGCCCTGCGGGTGCACGCTTCGCTTATTCAGTCGTCCCCGTCCCGGCTTCCTGCCTAAAAGTGCTAAACCTATGGGCCGGTATTTTTTTGCCAGTTTGTGAATTACCATACCTGCTAACAGTGAAGTCGCTAATACTAAAATGTAAAATACCAACACCGGTATCTGCGCAATGGAAAAGCCCAACAGTTGGAACCACTGCAGCCAATAGTACAGGAATAGGGGATGGATCAGGTAAATAATCATAGAGTATTCGGAGAGCATATCCAAAAACGAACGTCTGCTCTCTGATTTTTTTTCTGCCAAATCGGCCCCTTCTTCATCTACACGATTTTCCAGCTTCTCCAGCGCAGCGCTGAAGAATAACAGCCAGCACACGGTATAGAGCAGACCTTCCGGAGTGAGCTGGGTCATGTATTTAGCGGGGATATCTTCCAACGGGATGCCTGCCAGCACGTACTGTTTAAATTTCCAAACCAGCAAAGCACAGGAAAGCAGAAAAACGCCCAAGCTGGAGGTAAAATGACATTGGAGCCAGCTGCGGAGTTTCTTTTCGTGGATGGCGCAGACACCGCCCAGCACGAAAATGAAACCGTAAAACAGGGGCAGATAGTTCATGCGTTCATTCAAAAGTCGAATGATCATGGCGTGGCCCTGGGTCCAGGGTGGATAATTCCAATAGGTGGCGCTCCATTGGTACAGTAAAATCTGCAGAGCTGCCAAAACAGAAAGTGAAGCAGCAATCCCTGCAGCGGATTTTTCACTGATCCACCTGACCAGCCAGCGCCAGAACGGCATGGAAAAATAAAAATACAGCAAGATCACCATAAAGTAAATATGGTAACATCCTTCGCCCAGCAAAAACTTCACGATGAGTACGGAAACGGAAAAGCTCCGGTCCGGGCGATACATGTCCTCCCACTGCCACATGGCAATGTAAAAGAATGACCAGACGAAGTAAGGCAGGCCTACCGTGATCAGATGTTTCTTTATAAAATTGAAATAATGAAACGGCCTGTGCAGCGCGTCATTACAGAACAGCCCGAAACCCGAAATGAAAAAGAAGCTGGGGACGGCAAAGCGGGTAAAGACCTGAAACAGGAGAAACAGATCCAGGCGCGGCGTGGAGGAGGCAAACACAAAAGGCCCGATGTGGATGCCGAGTACTCCCAGCATGGCCAGTGCCCGCAAGCGGTCTACCACGATGTTACGGTTTGACATAGAAAACCTCGGAAATATTTTTGTTAACATCATACCATTGCTGTTGGAAGTAATCAAGACACAAAAAAAGTAACCGCTCCCGACCAAAGCAGCGGTTACTTTTTGTAAAGCAACTAAAACTTAAGGTCAACCGTTCATCGGTGGCACCTCTTCTATTTGTATTTTAGCATCAGTAAAAGTGTTTGTCAAATAATATAGTTAGCGCCCCCATATCAAAGAGTTTAAAATTTGCCTTCTGTCAGCAGCCGGGGCGGGGACGACTGAATAAGCGCAGCGTGCAGCCGCAGGGCGCGAGGCGACTGTAAAGGAAAAAAACTTTCTAACAGTCAGACTTACCTGTCGAAAACCGCAGTCAACGACATCAGTGCAGGCGCCTCGCGTTAGCGGAGCGCTATGAAGGCGTCCCCGCCACGGCTGCTGCATCATAAAATACAAAAAACCCCGCTCCATAACAGAACGGGGCTTTGCACTTCCAAAATCTTACGCTTCTTTAGCTTCCAGGGGCTCAACGCTGATAATGCGTTCGGTACGGCCATGACGACCAAAACGAACCACACCTGCGATCTTGGCATAGATGGTGTAATCACGGCCCATGCCAACATTCTTGCCCACATGGAAACGGGTACCATGCTGGCGCACGATGATGCTGCCGGCGGTTACAACCTTACCGTCGTGTGCTTTGGTTCCCAGACGCTGGGAGTTGGAGTCACGACCGTTGTGGGAAGAACCGGTACCTTTTTTATGTGCATGTAACTGCAGAATAAGTTTAAACATTCATTTCACCTCCATGTTCGCGAATTCGAACATCTTGCGGACACTGCTCAGCCAGCTGATACAGTACGATTTCCATACTGCCCAGCAGAGACTGGCTTTTTATGTCAGGCGTCCGTTGCAGCGTTACCTGCAGCACGCCTTTTTTCTGATCCACCTGATAGTCCACGGGATACTTCAGTTGCTGTTCCAAACCTACAAGAGCCATCTGCGTTGCCGCGGAGACCCAGGCGCATAGGATGCTTTCCCCGGCCGGGGCGTCACCCGCGTGACCCTGAGACCGGAAACCTGTGATTTCTCCTTTATGGTTCCTGTATAAATCAATGGTAATCATACATTAAGCCTGAATGCCGCTGATTTTTACAGCAGTGAACGGCTGACGATGACCAGCGCGTTTGCGATAGTTAACTTTGGCTCTGTATTTGAAGACCAAAATCTTTTCGCCTTTGCCCTGCTCTTCTACGGTAGCGGTAACTTTAGCGCCGTCGATGAACGGTTTGCCTACGGTTACTTCGCCATCGTTTACGATAGCCAGAACTTCATCAAATACGACTTCAGCACCTTTTTCCGCGTCCAGCTTTTCTACGTTCAGAACGTCGCCTTCTGCTACTTTGTACTGTTTGCCGCCGGTTTTGATAATTGCGTACATGCATTGCACCTCCCTCTTCATGGACTCGCCAATTACGGTACACCACACTTTTTTCTGCGATACTGCGTGTCTGCTGCGCTGCGTTTGGCTGCGCGGCTGTACGTTTCGCATCGCGCCGTGGCGGTTTACGGGACCTTCTTGCGCGGTTGGGGCCGGACAGAATCGTCCAGACTGAGATATAATATCATAAAGCAACGGGGATGTCAACACCTTTATGTACCGGCTGAAATCATCTGAATACGCGGAGCGCTATGAAGATACTCCCGGCCGGTTAATTAAATATAGTAATTTCCCTGAACCTCTGCTATAATGATACATAACAATATAAATTGAACCAACCCAACGCGCAGGAGGCTCTCATGAAAAATATTGAACCAAGAATTAAAAAGCTTACCACAGATATATTGAAGGACTATGGTCAGGGGCGTACCATCGATAAGATGAATGCTTTCACCAGCCCCGACATGGACGTGGTGGTTGATATTCTGGACAAGTTGCAGAAGATTTTGTTTCCCGGATACTACCGCAATAAGAATTATCATTTTTATACGGCGGAGAATAATTTGCAGACCCTCATCGAGGATGTGCTGTTCAACCTGACCAAGCAGATTTCCATGTACCTGCGTTACCTGCCGGAATACAGCGGTGCAGATTACCACACCAGCATGGAGCGGGCCCAGGAAATCGCCATGGAGTTTTTGTCCCGCATACCCAAAATCCGGGACTTGGTAGAAACTTCTGTGCAGGCAGAGTTCGACGGGGACCCGGCGGCTTTCAATAAGGATGAAATTATTTTCTGCTACCCGGGCATGTACGCCATCATGGTATTCCGGCTGGCACACGAGTTCTACGATTTAGGGGTGCCCATGCTGCCCCGCATCATGTCGGAATACGCCCACAGCAAGACCGGCATCGACATCCATCCCGGCGCCACGATCGGCCGGTACTTCTTTATTGACCACGGCACCGGCATCGTAGTGGGCGAGACCACCATTATCGGCGACAACGTGAAGATTTACCAGGGCGTTACCATCGGCGCGCTGTCAACCCGTGGCGGGCAGAACCTGCGCAGCAAAAAACGTCACCCCACCATCGAGGACAACGTTACGATTTACTCCGGTGCTTCCATTCTGGGGGGCGAGACGGTGATCGGTCACGATTCTGTCATCGGCGGCAACACTTTTATTACCATGTCCGTGCCTCCCGGATCCAACGTGAGCATCAAGAGCCAGGAGCTGCACATCAGCAGCAAAAAGGGTGCGCTGGGTGCGGAAGCCAAGGATCTGGATCAGAGCACAACCTGGTTTTACACGATTTAGTTTGTAAAATGCGATGTAAATATAAAAAAGCAGGCCATCAGCCTGCTTTTTTTATGTTAATTATATGGCGGAGAGGGTGGGATTCGAACCCACGGAGGCTTGCACCTCGCTGGTTTTCAAGACCAGAGCCTTAAACCACTCGACCACCTCTCCGAAAGTACAATATGGATTATAATAAAAATTTTAGTTTCTGTCAACCGCCGAACCGGGGACGATTGAATAAGCGGAGCGTGCACCCCGCAGGGGCGCGAGGCTATTGGAAAAGTAAAAACCTTTCTTACAGCCAAACTTACCTGACAAAAACCGCACGCGACAACATCAGTGCAGGCGCCTCGCGTTAGCGGAGCGCTATGAAAGCGTTACCGGTCCGGCTGTCAAAGAAGATCATAACCTGTTCTCTACTTCTTTCAGCACCTTTGCCTGCAGCGCCTCACCTTCAGAAAGATGACTTGCAAGCATTCGTTCCGCTTCGTCACGCACAGCCGCATCCTTCACTCCGCCCAGGTTGATGCGCACATTATAAGCCGCCACCTGCTGACAGGCCCTGGCCAGCAACGCCGAAGCCGATCCGTCCGTCACCATCATCGGATTCCCTTCTGTCACGGTAATATAAGCCAGCTTCATGATCCGGACACAGGCGCCCGTCACTTTCAGGGATGCCACAACCGCCGTCTTGCTGGCTTCCTCAATGGCCTTTGCCCGCTGCGCCGCTTCTTCTTCCGTATTCTTAGGCAATTTATAAGCCTGCAACACCAGGGAATACATATCCGCGTCTTCCTGGGCCATGGCCAGCATTTCTTCCTGCAACAGTTTTGTGGCAGTCATAATTTGCTGCATCTTGTCTTCCACGGCAGCGTATTTTTTCTTGCCCGCCGTCATGTGGGCCGACATCCCGGCCAGCGCTGCCGCCATAGACCCACAGATGGCCGCGGCACTGCCGCCTCCCGGCATGGGTTTGGTTGAGTTAAGGTCCTGTACAAAGGCTTTAATGGACTGTTTTGCAAATTCCGTTTCCATGGGTTTCTCCCCTTTTTCCATCACGCCACGGTCCCGCGGCTTCATTTCCTCTTGATGACTGGTTTCCCGTCTGTATCTGTCTCATCCTGCTGCAAGAAACGCCGTACCTGCACCACGGCAGCATATCCGTCCAGCGGCTCCGGCGGCGTCTGCAGTCCCAGCGGGATCAGCCTGCGCCAGCCCTGGGGTGGAAACAGCTCCCAGTACAGTACCCTGGCTTCTTCCGTAGAGTATTTTTCATCTACCACATGGAGAGGAATCCCCGGCAGGACTTTTTTCAGCCAACTTATATGTTCTTCGCTGCCGGTTCCGTCACCGATTACAATGGCTTTCAGTTTTTTGCGGAGGCCCCAGGGATTGGATACCTGCAGTTGATCATATAAAAACTTCAGAACACTGTCAGAAAAGGTTCGGGTTCGTACAATCTGCACAGCAAAAACCATTCCGGCTTTGTCAACCAGTGCCACCCCGGTCTTATCCCGGCCCGGGTCGATCCCCAGGTAATACCTTTCTGCTGTTTCATGTTGCATCGCTTGTATCTGTTTCAATTCGTCTAACCTTACAGATGACACCGGAATACAGGCGCCTCATTGACGTTCCAGCTTCAGACGAAGCTGTACCGGTCCTGCTGTGGTGATCTCCCCGTCTGCATAAGCGGTAAGCAGGAGCTTCCCGCCCATACGCTGCATTTTGTTGACGGTCTCCACCATAGTAACCGCACTCATATTCCCCACTTTCCCTGTCAGGGGATCGGGCAGCACTCCGGCTTTTACCGAGCGTTCATTGACTTCCTTAAGGAACTCGACAAAAAGCTGATCCGGATTCTTGTCTTTTTCATCCAAATTAAACTGCTTCTGATGTATCTTTTCACCGTTTTTAAAGATGAGACGGTTGGGTATCGCTTCGATCGCGCAGAGGACGGGCTGACCTATCACGGTGTTGGCCAGGGATCGCATGCGCACCAGCACATTGCCTTTCGCCTTGTTCAGGATCTGCAGCAGACGAACGGATTCTTCTTCCGGTACCCAGACGACATTGGCTTTGGAACCGGGATCCAGGTTAATACGGTTCATAGCGGCAGTGTTGGCACTGTCCAGGAGCCATTTCACCTGTTTCAGGTTTTCTTCTTCCGAACGGCCTGCCTGAAGGACTCCGGTAAAGACGACCTCCCCACTGCCGTACATCATCTGTCCGCCCCGCATCACAGCCAGACCACGTTCCAGCGCTTCCGTTTCCTGCTTCAGGTTTTTAATGTCTTCATTCAGCTTGTTACGCGCTTCTGTGAGCGAATGCACCTCATTTTGGGCATTGACCAGGGCGCCCCGGGTAGCCTGATACTGCCCGCGGACTTCCGCCAGATGACTGTTGGCATTCTGCAGGCTCTCTTCCGCAGCAGACTTGGCATGATTGGCTTCCTGGATCTTTTTATCCAAATCGGCAATAGCTTCATTCTTTTCTTTTAACGCGTTCATTGCCTTATCATACTCTTTTTCTGCTGTGGTTTTCTCTGTCGTAAGCCGGGACAGTTCTTTCTGCAGTTTTTCCATGCCGAACAACGCCGTGCGGGCGCTTTCCGAAGAAATGGCCAGAATGCCCACGGAGAGCAGAGAAATCAGCACGCCGGAAAGGACCGTCAGCAACACCGAAGTGTCATGGGGCCGAAGGCCAAACACACTGAGTTTCTTTTTCCCGATTTTACTGCCCATCTTGTCGGCAATAAAGGCAATGATACCGCCCATTACCGCCAGCAGAAACATTAAACGAATACCAAACATGTGACAATTCCTTCTTTAACATTTATTTTTCACAAGCTCTCTTTACGCAAATTTCCTTTGCATAAAGAAGGAAAATGGGTTTTATAACAACCGTAACGTGCGATCTGGTTTCGGGGACCCCTGTATCAATAGTCCGCCCGTCTCAGCAGAAAGATGCCGGCGACCAGGCATATGATATTAGGCAGCATAGCCGCCAGAAGCGGAGGGATGACCCCGCCCTTTCCCAGACCGGTGGTAAAGGCCATGATTCCGTAGTACACAAAGATGACGATTACGCTGATGCCCATACCGATAGAAGAACCGCTGCGCTGCCGCTGGGTTCCCAGAGGCGCTCCCAGCAGCGCGAACACAAGGCTGGCAAGAGGGATGGCAAAACGCATAAAAATTTCCGTCCATAAATCAGAGGTGGGAAGTTTCTGCCGTTCCAGAACCTTGACATAGCCCCGCAGTTCCCCCAGCGTCATCTCGTTTATACTCTTCTGTTCCCAACTGATTTCCCTGGGTGTTATATTCAGGGGGATCACCTGTTTACGGAAAGCAGCCTTACTGGTAACACCGTCTTTCTCATCCACGGTAAAAACGTTTCCATCCTCCAAAACCCAGGAGTCTTCTTTCCAGGTAGCCTTTTTCGCGGTCTGGACACGCACCAGTTTTTCGTTCTGGAATTCTTCAACGGTAACATTACTCATGACTCCCGTGCTTTCGTCAAAGGTTCGGGCGTAAGTGATGCGCTGAGTATCTCCGCTGAGAGTCTTGACGACCACATGATCCTGCGTTTTGGGTTTTACATTACCACGGATTTCCACAGCCAGGATCTGTCTGGCTATATGTTTGGAAGGCGGTACCACTTTTTCCGCCCAGATGACAGAGAAAATACTGACTACAAAGCCGACAGCAATGACCGGCGCTACGATCCGATAATAACTGACGCCGCCGGATTTCATAGCCACAATCTCGCTGTTGCCGGAAAGTTTTCCGAATGCCATCAGCGTAGCCAGTAACACCGCCATGGGAAATGTATAATTGACAATTTCCGGAAGACTGTAAAGAAACAGCCGGGCCACCGTCGAAATCGGCGCCCCATACGTGGTGATGTACTGTACGATTTTAAACAGCAGGCTGCTGGCAATAAAAATACTGGAAAAAGATGCTACACCAAAGATAAAAGGATACAGCAATTCTTTCAGCACATATTTGTCCAATAATCGTAAATGCATTGCTATCCCCCTACATCTTAAAGTTCTCGCCCAGGTAATATTTCCTTGCTATCGGATCGTTGGCAATGCTTTCGCTGTCGCCATGAAGCAGCACTTCACCGCTTGCCAGGATATAGGCTTTGTCCACAATACTGAGCGTTTCACGGACATTATGGTCAGTGATCAATATCCCGATGCCCCGCTTTGCCAGATGGGCAATCATTTTCTGTATGTCTGCCACTGCAATGGGATCAATTCCGGCAAAGGGTTCGTCCAGCAGTATAAAAGCCGGATCTGTAGCCAGGGAACGGGCAATCTCCACACGCCGCCGCTCACCGCCGGAGAGCGCAGTTCCTACACTTTTCCTTACATGACCAATGTCGAACTCTTCCAGAAGATCCTCCATTTTTTCCAGTTGCTTTTCATGGGGTAAAGTGGTTGTCTCCAGGATCGACAGGAGATTCTCTTCTACTGTCATTTTCCGGAAGATAGACGCTTCCTGTGGAAGATAGCCAATACCCCGCCGGGCCCGCTGGTACATGGAAAGCTGGCTGATATCCTCCCCGTCCAGCGTCACCGTACCGTAATCAGGTTTTGCAATTCCTACCACCATATAAAAAGTTGTTGTCTTGCCGGCCCCATTGGGTCCCAGCAACCCGACAATGGTCCCCTGTTCAACCTGAAGACTTACATTGTTTACCACTTTTCGTTGTCCGTAAATCTTTACCAGATTCTTTGTCTCAATAATCAAACTGTTTTATCCTCCGTAGCAAAATCATTTTTCTTTATACGGTCTAACATATTGGATTCAGGATTAAAATTGGTCTGACCATTTGCCATCAGAACAGCTCCTTCTCCAAATGCAGGATTGTTCACATTCTCGTTCTCTTCTTTCGGATAATATACAAGCATTACATTACCCTGCGCATGCGTTTTGCTGTCCGGACCTGAAACATTGGTAATACGGAGCTTGTCCCCGGTTACGGTGTTCCCATCTTGTGTCGCTTTGGCATTACCAATCAGCTCTATATAACCGGTTTCGTTGGAATTGTAAACCGCCCGGTCACCGGAGCCGGTCATTTTCTGCGGCTTGTTCTCCATGGTAACACCGCCGGTCGCATTCGCCACGCCGGATTTCATGTCATACACGATCTTACCGGCAGAAAGCCAGCTTCCGTCAACTGAAGAAAGATGGGCAAATCCTCCCATTGTTTCCGCAAATTGTGTATCATCATGATAATCCACGCGGTGTGCTTTCAGCGTTTTGTCCCCTTTTACCAAAATCGCATTGCCCACGGCGGAAATGAACTTATCCGTGTACATGATCAATTCTTCACTCTTCAGGTGGCTGTCTTCTTTATCTGCTACCACACCGCCGTACAGACGGCCAGTCCGGCTCTTGCTGTTAAAGGTAGAACCTCCCTGGGCAACCGCTACGCCGCCATCATGTTTGATGGTGGTTTTACCGGTGGTCGTACCGTCTCCGCTTTTCATGTCGTATTCTATTTCGGCAGCGTCTACACTGTACTTTGCATCTTTGGCAGGCGCTGCGAAAGCTGCAATACATTGCAGCATAACTATCGTCATACAGCTTATCAGAACTGTCAGCAACACTTTACTTTTCTTCATATGTACCGCCTCTTTCCACATGCGCTTTGTCTTTCAGTTTAAAATGCTCCAGTTTACTGGACGTGATGACTTTTTCAGCCGTGGCCATCATGTCTTCTTTGATGACTTTGACTTCGCCGGTCGCTGTTAAAATATCTTTATTCCGGTCCCATTCCACTTTATCCGCTTTCAAAAAACCGCCCTGTTTTAACCGCGCGGTAACACCATTGGTTAAGGAAAATTCATTCGTTTTGATTTTAACCTCAGCGGCATCGGCTGTTACAAACATTTCATCCCCGTTGTCGAGATAAACGGTACCTTCCAGTTGTTTTGCCCGGACCAGATTATCGTTCAGCTGTATGGCTTCGCCTACTTTCAGCTCCCAAAGACGTTTTCCGCCTTCATCCCGATGCAGTACGGTATTATGCACAGTCGCTTTCGTTGTATCTATTTCTACTTTTTTTGTTTTGTCTGTGGGTTCCGGCACCGTACTGCCCCAGAACAGCGCGGCAAATATCAGGAACATGGCAATGAGCCCGGCTGCCGCCATCAGTATTGCGTTTTTATTTTTCACCGCTATCCTGCTCCTTTTCCTTCACTTCTTCATACGGTGTATTCCAGCGGTGCTGGAACCACAGCCAGTTGTCCGGATATGCTTTGATGATCCGTTCTACGGATTGTGTCATCTTCAGGGTCAGATTGTAATCGTCTGCTTTCCTGTCACCGGTATCTTCGTAGTAAAACGGTTCTTCTACGATTACCTGATGCCCATACCCGTCCGGTTTACGTACGATGTAAATCGGAATGCAGGGGGCCTTGAACTTACGGGCAAAGTAGGCCGGGCCGGACGGCGTGGCAGCCATCTTTCCCAGAAACGGAACAAATACGCCCTCATACCCGCCATCCTGATCGGCGATGAGGCCTAACATACGACCTTTTTTCATGGCCCGGGCACAGCCCAAGATTTCACTGCTGCCCCGCGCGAAGATTTCCTGCCCTACCCCTCTTCGCAGTTCGTTCATAAAGTCGGAATACACTCTGTTAGGCTGCGGTTTTTCCACGGCGCTGAGAGGAAATCCGTTTAGTGCCAGCGCAGCTCCCAGCCATTCCCAGTTGTCTATATGGCAGGCCAGCATGACGACACCTTTTTTCTGTTTCAGGGCCTCCCATAAAATTTCCGGATGGTCAAAGGTGACCAGCCCCCGGATATTATCTTTGTTCAGTGCAGGCATGTACAACATTTCCATGACGGAGATGCCCAAATTGACAAATAACCGCCTGATTGTCTCTTTGGCTTGCAGCCTGCTGTATCCCAGCCGCTCCCGAATCGTTTCTT
>JAEEGH010008743.1_pt1 | contig 23816 bp, 26 predicted proteins | sample 9134181 | NCBI WGS metagenome assembly JAEEGH01 (sample SAMN16246544, study PRJNA631951) | gut metagenome | biome: gut microbiome; feature: rumen; material: DP-attached | host: Bos | place: Iran: Karaj | collected 2018-10
AGAAACAGCAAAGGAACGATTTCGGTACATTTTGTTTCTCGTTTGTGTCTTTTGAGCAAGCGGCTCGCGTAAGTTGTTGATTTACAAGGCACAAGAAATTCCCTAAAAACTGTCTTGCACAGATTCAGATTTATAAGTACCTTTGTTCCCGCTACGGAAAACCCGTAGTGTTTCACATAGACATAGTGACGAGTAGTTTGGTGGCGTGGTATTGCAGCATCCATGCCACTTTATTTGTTCCGATGTTAAATTTTGTTCTTTGATATGGTGCCAAAATGGGTGACAACAAGGAATGAACAAAGCACCAACAAGCAAACACACATGGTGGGAATGTTAAACAATTCAGATTTTTGGAATTTTGTTTTGATATTCAGAATATTTTTTGTAACTTTGCAGAAAATATCAGATGGTATGAGAATAATCGCAAAAAGTACACTGGTTGCATATTACACCAAAAATCCACAGTCCAAGGCGGCTTTAGAGGATTGGTACGAAAAGACCAAAGCCGCAGAATGGAAATGTTTTGCTGACATGAGGCAGACATTCAATAGCGTGGATAGCGTGGGTAATAAGCGATACGTTTTCAACATCAAGGGAAACGATTATCGGCTGGTGGTACTCGTCAAATTCACTGTGAGCCACGTACTGATAAGGTTTGTGGGTACACATTCAGAATACGATAAGATTACGGACATTCAACACATTTAATTATGGCACAGATAAAGAATGAGGCAGCTTACAGGGCTGCAATGAAACGGGTTGAACAGCTGGAGGAACTGGTTGATGACGACAACCCTACGATGGACGAAAACGCATTGGAACTGGATATGCTCATAGACATGATAGAAGAATATGAGGATATTCACTACCCAATAGGGAAACCGTCACTGGTTGACACTATCAAACTGCGTCTTTACGAAATGGGCATCACACAGGCAAAACTCGCGGAACTGCTGAATATCAGTCCTGCCCGTGTCAGCGACATCATGCGCGGAAAGTGCGAGCCTACGCTCAAGGTTGCGCGTGACCTTTGCCAAAAGCTGAATATCAGCCCTTCCGTTGTGTTGGGCATTTGATGATAATGTCTGCTGACAATAACACAAGAGCCGTTGGGATTATTCTCCCAGCGGCTTTGTTTCTGTTTGGGGTGACTTAGATTCACGTCATCATTCCTGTTGGTCGAAGTCCAAGAATCGGACACCGTTCACTTTTCAACAACAGTAGGATTCCGCGTTATACCAATCTCTAACTCTTTGCCACAGTTAGGGCATCTAACCCACATGTAGGATAATTCCGCTTTCGCCTGTTTGGACTTGGGGTTTTCAAACAACTCTGTGATTTCACACCCTATTGCGTTGGAGATTTTCTCCAGTACGCTGACGGTCGGATTGGAATCAGTGTGCTTGCCCCCTGATGTCCGACCGTTAATAGTCTGCAAAAGGGCTGTATGAGATATTTCCATACGTTCTGCAACCTCCTTGATGGTGAGGCCATGTTCGCTGATACATTCTTTGATTCTTAAAGCCATATAACAGATAAGTTTGATTATTTTGCTGCAAAATTACATCAAAAGTACATATTTAACGCAAAAGTTTGATTAAATAGTGTTAAATCAAACAGAAAAGTTATTTTTTATTTGGTTGTTTCAAACTTTTACGTTATCTTTGCACTCAGAAATCAAACTTAGATGTTTAACGTTTTAATTATAATAAGGTATGGCACAGTTTAAGAAAACAATGAGCGAAATCATGCAGATGGCTTGGCAGTTTGTCAAGCGTAACGGCTACAGCATGAGCGAGGCTTTGAAAGTTGCATGGGCAAACTTCAAGTTGAAGATGGCCATGAAGAGCCGAATCGTAAGATTCTATTTTCTGAAAGTGGACGGCAGCACACGCGAGGCATTCGGTACGCTGGCAGATGGCATGATACCCGCTATCGCTGGCACAGACACGCGCAAGCCCAACGACACCATTCAGACCTACTACGACACAGAGAAAGCCGCTTGGCGTTGCTTCAAGCGTGCGAACCTGTTACGAATTGCTTAGCACGCCCAAAACCATTTAGAACGAACAGAAACAACAACCATTTAAGACAATACGACTATGGCAGCAACAACAAACAACAGGTGGGGCAAGGTACTTGCCGACTACACAGAACGTTTCAACGAAATTTGCAGCATCCTGTCTGATACTGGCAGTGCAATGCAGGTGACACATAATAAAAGCGGCTTTACCCTTGGCATGGATGGCAATGTGATGGCCACACAGCTGACCGAGAAAGAACTCGACGGGGTGATAAATGCCATGTGGCTGCTGGCTGAATCATCCCAAAGCACAAGAAAGATTGTAGCATCCTATGTGTTGAATCAATAGTATTAACCACGGCGAGGGCAGAAATATGCCCTCGTCATAAATAAGCAAATAATATGAATAAGAATTTTTTTGTTATGACGGCAATGAATATGCTTGCCGATTTGAACAAAGCCATCAGGGCGAATTTACATGGCTATGTCATTTCCGTAGTCAGTGATGGTGATGGATTTTGGCTTCATGCCATTACGGATGTTGTCGGGGCGCGTGATGAAAAAGAAATCAATATTGGGGATTCCCGAATGGATGCGTGCCAATTGCTTTGCACAATCGCAACTTTGCTGAACATCGAAGCGGGCGAACAGTCAGAAGTTGAAATACCAAAAGATGTGATTGAGGACTATACGGACTATGTGGTTAATGGTAAGCCAATAGATAATGATTAGTTTGCCGAGATGAAGATATTCGACTCGACCGCCCGTTTACTGAAAGTTACAAATTGATTGGTGGGGTGCTCATCAAAGTAGCCCCACCTCTATAACTGCAAGACATTATGAAGAAAGTATATTATCTGTGCGCTGCAATGGCCGTGTTAAAGTATCTGAATGACCATGCAGACAAAGAACATTATCACAGGTTAGAACTACGTTCCGACGGTGAGCATTATTGGATTATTGATATTGATGAGTCAGCAGATACCCCCAATGGCATTGATAAAATGGATGCGGAAAGGTTGTTTAAGCATCTTGAAGGTACATTGACAATAGCCGCTGGGAAGAAAGTAGAAATCGACCTTGACGATGCTTTCTATTCTTTCGTTAGGGGCATTGAATTGCCAGTAATCTTTGAAGAATAAAGCATATTACTTTAAGAGATAAAGCATCTAACTTTATACGTTGAATTTATAGTGAAAATAATCATAAATTTTCTTGCATAAGTCGCTCAAAATGAGTAACTTTGCATCATAGATGCAACCCCTTTGGTAGCGGTATGGGGTGACAAAAAACATAATGGCATTGGCGAGGCTTGCAACCGCTACATAGCAGCCCGCCTTTGCCATTCTTTATTGAGAACAACATGGACGATAACAGACAAAATGACTATGCCAGCAGACTGAAAGAGTTTAAGGCGAAGTTCCCGAACTACAAAGAGGCTGAACCAGTAGAATGCCTCAACCTTATTATGCGCAAGGAGTTTGCAAAGCAGATTCTTGAAGGCAAGAAGAAACTGGAGTTTCGCGGCTACACTGACCATTACATCAGTCGCCTGTATGACAATGACGTGCTGAAATTCATGCAGCTGCACAAGAATGAGCCCGAAGTGCTGGCTATGTGTGAGCCGCTTCGTATGGTAGAGAAGATTCACTTCCACAACTACAACGACACATGGCATCTTGACGTAGAATGCACTATGAACGAAGTAGTAGGTGTGACGGATGCAGATGTGGAGTTCCTGCACAGTGAATATGATTGCCATGAACTTGACGATGTACTCCAGCAACAGAACGCCATCAACAGCGAACAACGCCCGATGTACTTCTATTTTGTCATTGGCAAGGTCATTGACACCAACTTGAAATGAAATCCCATTCAGACGCGTGATAGAAAGGATATGAGTTCTAACCATTAAACAAGCAACGGATATGGCAGAGATACATGATGCTAACGGAAACTATGTCGGCTACGTGACTTCAAGCGGCCAAATAGTCGATACCCGTCGCGGTGGCCTTGGCGGTGCAACGCAGATGGCCAGTGCAAAGCTGGCACAGCGTAACCTCGCTGAGCGCACTCGTATTCAACAGGAACGCAGGAACAGACGATAGCGGCTATGCAAAAAGCAATAGAAGTAATTCGTTTGGTCTCTTCTGAGACAGACAGGGTGATATTGTTCCACTCGGCATCGGGTAAGGACAGTATTGCCCTGTTGAATCTCATGGCTCCGTACTTCCGCGAAATCGTCTGTGTCTATATGTATCTTGTCAAGGATTTGGCGCACATCAACAGGTATCTGAACTATGCAATCAACAAGTACCCCAATGCCCGATTCGTGCAAGTTCCGCACTACGGGTTAGGCAGCTACATCAAGACTGGCTATATGGGATGCAGGCAGAATCCGAAACAGAAGAAATTCAAGATGTCCGACATTACGGAAGCCATCCGCGAAAAGTATGGCATCCAGTGGGCTTTCTTCGGATTCAAGCAGTCCGATTCCATGAACCGCCGAATAATGCTCCGTGGTGACGATTACGAACTACAGGCCATCAACAGAAAGACCATGAAGTGCTATCCGCTGTCACCCTACCACAATCAAGACGTGCTGGCGTACATCAAGCGGAATGACCTCATAACTCCCGAATGCTACGGCAAGGGCGGTCAATCATCGGGTACGAACATCACAGACATCAACTATCTGTTATACCTGCGCGAGAACTATCCCAGCGACTTACAAAAGGTATTCGCACAGTTCCCGCTATCTGAAAGGCTATTATTTGAACACGACTATGGCAAAGAAGAATCTGAAAACCAGTGAGACCGCCATCATCAAGCGGTCGGAGATAAAGTTGAACCCGCTGAACCCCAAACGGCATTCCGAGAAGGTCATCAAGCTACAGAAGAAGAATCTGCAACAGGTTGGCTTTCTTGGCGGCATAGTGTGGAACAGGACAACGGGCAACCTCATCGACGGCCACCGTCGCATCTACGCAATGGATTTGTACTACGGCTATGACGGCAAGGAAAACGACTACGATGTGAAAGTCGAGGTTGTCGAAATGCCTGTCAAGGCCGAAAAGGCACAGCTTACTTACATGGCCATCGGCAATACCAAACCCGAAAAGGATTTGATAGCCCGATATATCGGCGACATCGACAAAGACATCATTCCCGACTTGGGCTTTGAAGATGACGAACTGAAAGATATACTGGCCATTGCCGACGATAACAGCAATGGCATGGTGGAGGATGCACTGGGTGATTTCCTGTCAGATGATGACATCGTTACAGAAGGACTCGCCAAAACACAGCCCCATGCCGTTGCGAATCACGACACTTCGACAGAGGATGTAGTTTCAACCGACACCCCCGAAATGGATGATGAGGCCAAGAAAGCGCATGTGAAGTCCATCAAGGAGAAAACGGAAAGGCTGGCCGCTGCGCGTCAGCAGTCAGAGAACGCATATACAATCCTGTCATTCAGCACAGCAGACGCAAAGGCGGCATTCATGGATATTGTGGGCTGCAATCCTGATGCTAAGTTTGTAAAGGGCGAAGATGTGCTAAGGCTCATTGAATAACCATCATGGCAAAGAAAAAGATTCGGGTTGAACAGTCATTCTACGACACGGACAGATTCTATTCCATACTGTCTGCGCTTGGCAAGAAAGATGCGACGGATAAGGAGATAGCCGCCGCACTGAACATCACGCCCGAAACTTTCTCACGCATGAAGAATGGCAGGTATGACGGATGGACTGATAAGGAAAACGAAGAAAGGAGTGAGCGAATATGTCAAGTGTTATCACGCGCACGCGCAAGCCTCATCACTGCTCTCAAGGATTCCTATATCAAGCTGGCCACTGGCAATGCCAAGTCAACCACGACACGTTATGTGCAGGCAAGATGTATGTGCAACGGACAGGACAGGGAATGTCCTGCGTGTGGTGGCACTGGCTACATAATACTGGCTGACCGAGCCATTGTCATGGAGCAGCAGCTTCCACCCAACGCACAGGCCATAACTACTCTGTTGCGGCACTATTCACCCGAATGGCGCAAGGAAGAAGATGAGGCTGACGATGAAGAATTGCCGCAGAACGTAAAGAAGGGCATACCTGTATCACATTGGATAGATGCAGAAATGACAGGTGATTGGGAAGAGTTAGATAACATAGATGAAACAAACCACAAAAGTATTAGTGATTATGAAACCGATTAGTGAAAAAGTAGACAATGACCTGCTGGTGCAGGCAATCAAAACAGACGGATTCAATTCCGAAGTTATTGACGACGACGAGATGGCTTTCTACCTTGAGCAGTTGAAAGACTGGCTGGGGTATGTTCCGACACCCGAAGCAAAGGTGACCCCGATGCTATTGAAAATTTATGGTGACAACGCTCCTGAAGAATCAAAGGCGCGTGTTATCAGCGGACAGACCTATAGGCGTCTCATCCGTTCCGTTTATATTGGCGTTATTGCCATGCAGGGACTTGGCGGCAAATTCTATTCACAGGAGATTGAATTAGGAAAATGACGGGTGACATAATTTGTTGCTTGTCTGTTTTGGGCGAGCCCATTATTGGGCGGGGCAGTGGCCGACGTGCTGCTGCCCTTTGTCGTATTCTAAAACGTCGGAAAAATAGCTTTGAAAATACTAAAACGGGAAAAACACGGGAAAAATACAAAATAAAAATTGTCAACTCACTGATAATCAACGTAATTGGCAATTTGTTTTGGGTGCCCGGACGGACTCGAACCGTCGACATTCAGAACCACAATCTGACGCTCTAACCAACTGAACTACGGGCACCATTTTTAAAGAACGATTGCATCACCTTTCGGTTTTGCGGGTGCAAAGGTAGGCATTTTCTTCCGAACTGCCAAATATTTGGCTCACTTTTTTTCTTTTTTCTGTTATTCTGCATTCCCAACACCTATTGAACGGTTTGTCGTTTATTAAATTTCGGTAAATATGGAAGCAAAGTTTGTAAAATTTCCCAAAAATTCCGTATATTTGCAAAACAAATGTGCTGAAACGATGAAAACTACTATTTTGAGCCTGTTCTGCCTGATGGCCATGAGCCTGTCGGCAGCCGATTATGAAGTGAGTTCGCCTAACGGCAAAGTGAAAGTAACGGTGACTGCGGCAGAATCTGTCACGTGGTCGGTGACCTACGACGGAAAGACGGTGCTGCTGCCTTCTGAAATCAACATTCAGTTGCAGCAGGGCAACAAGACGCTGGGCCTTGGCAAAATAGGTAAAGTGGCCAAGAAGCAGATTAATAGCAGTTTCAAGAATCCTTTCTACAAAAAGTCCCTTGTTTGCGACGACTATGGTCAACTATTGTTGTACAGCAACCAAAAGATGACCATTGAGGTGCGTGCATACGACGACGGCGCAGCGTATCGGCTCATCAGCGGCCACACAAAGCCGACGGTGGTCAAGGAAGAAGTGGCGGAATATTGCTTTACAACTGACTATCAGGCGTTTGTGCCTTACGTGAACGACAACCGTTCGGGCGAACGCTACTGCTATTCCTTCGAGTCGTACTACGACGAGCAGCCCCTGTCGGCCATGTTTGCCGATTCATTAGCCATCACTCCATTGGCCGTTTGCCTGTCTGACGGCATGAAGGCCATTGTAATGGATGCCGGCGTGGAGAACTATCCAGGCATGTTTTTAAGAGGTGAGAGGCCAGAGGTAAGAGGTAAGAGAAATGCCTTAATAGCAGACTTTGCCCCCTACCCTCTTGAGCAGGCCATTGGCGGCTTCGACCGGCTGAACCTCATTCCCACCCGCCGCGCCGACTATATCGCCCGGTTGAACGGTCGTCAGGCGCTTCCCTGGCGCGCAGTAGTGATTACCGAAAAGGACGCCGACATTCTGAACTGCGACATGGCACAGCGCCTGGCTCCAGCCTGCCGCATCGCCGACACGTCGTGGATTCGCCCGGGCAAGGTGGCGTGGGACTGGTGGAACAACACGAACATAACGGGAGTCGACTTTGAGTCGGGCATGAACACAAACACCTATTTATATTATATAGACTTCGCCGCCAAGAACCGACTGGAATACATCATCATCGACGAGGGATGGAGTGGCAAGGAGTCGCTGATGACTGGCCTCAACCCCGATATCGACCTGCAGCGCCTGATAGCCTATGGCAGCGAGAAGGGCGTAGGCATCATCCTGTGGTCCAGCTGGCGCAATCTGATAGGTAACGATCCGATGGGCGGCAACGCAGTAAGCGAAAAAGTGATGTTGCACTACGCCAATATGGGCATCAAGGGCTTCAAGGTCGACTTCTTCGACCGCGACGACCAGCAGGTCATTGCCTCGGCCTACCAATTGGCCGAATGCGCCGCCCGCCATCAGCTGCTGCTCGACTATCACGGGCTGAAACCCTTTGGTATCCAGCGCGCCTATCCCAACATCGTCAATTTCGAGGGTGTGAAAGGTCTGGAGAACTCGAAATGGGAACCCCGCGTGGGCGACGGTCCGCTGCACGACCAGCCCCGCTACGACGTAACGGCACCCTATCTGCGCATGCTCGCAGGCCCCATGGACTACACGCCGGGCGCTATGACGAACGCCATGAAGGACCACTTCTTCGGCAACAACAACCACCCGATGAGCCAGGGCACGCGCGTCCATCAGATGGCCATGTACATCACTTTCGAGGCCCCGCTGCAGATGCTGGCCGACAGCCCTACAAAGTACATGCAGAATCAGGAGTGCACCGACTTCATCGCGCAGATTCCCACGACGTTCGACGAGACGGTAGCCCTCGACGGCCAACTGGGCGCCTATACGCTCATCGCCCGCCGCAAGGGTGACGTGTGGTACCTGGCGGGCACGACCGACTGGACGCCACGCAATCTGACTGCCGACCTGTCCTTCCTCGGCCTTGGCCAGCATGTTGCCGACATCTTCGTCGACGGCACGAACGCCAGCAAAGACGCTACTGACTATCGGCACCTCCGCCAGACCGTCAGCTCCTCCGACCGCCTCGCCATCCATATGGGCAGCGGTGGCGGCTGGGTAGCCATCATACGCTGAAGTAAATTACAGATTTTTCTTGTAGCTGGCCACTGCCCACACGCTCATGACGGAAGCAATGACGGCAAGGGATGCCACCTGATGGGCAATGCTTTGCAACCCGCCGCCACGCACAAACACCGTGCGAATGGCGTCGGCAAAGTAGTGCATGGGATTGATGTAGGTGGTCAGGTAAGCCCAGTCGGGCATGGAGCGCACGGGAGTAAAGAGTCCCGAAAGCAGCATCAGACACACCACGAAGAACCACATGACCAACATGGCCTGCTGCATCGTGTCGCTGTAGTTCGAAACGATGAGTCCGAACGACGAAAAGAACAGCGCCAGCAGAATGGCCAGCAGATAGACCAGCACCAGCGGTCCCTGACACGTGATGCCGTAGACGAGCCACGACAGCACCAGGCAGACCGTGAGCACCAGCAGTCCGATGATCCAATACGGGATGAGCTTGGCGAGGATGAACGACCACTTTGAAACGGGCGTTACGTTTATCTGTTCAATGGTGCCCTTTTCTTTTTCGCCCACAATGTTCAGCGCCGGAAGAAAACCACACAACATCATCATCAGAATGCCCATCAGCGCAGGAATCATAAACACCTTGTAGTTCTGGCCTTTGTTATACAAGGTGAGTTGTGAGTTGTGAGAGGTGAGAGGTGAGAGATTACCGCTGACAATCTGCGACAGATACGCTGAACCTATCGAGCCCTTAGTGCCGTTGACGGCATTGGCTGCGATGAGATACTGCCCGTCGCGGACTTCGAGGATGATATCAGCCTCGGACGTCTCGATGTCCTTCATGGCTTCCTGATAAGTGTCCTTCTGACCATTAAAGATAAAGTAGTTAGAGGCCTCAATCTGATGAACGAGCTGCTGCGACTGTGTAGTGCGATCCATATCTACCACATCCACGCGGATATTTTTCACCTCTTGGTTCATCACCCAAGGCATCACACACATCACCATGATGGGAAAGATGAAGATAATTTTTGGCATGAACGAGTTGCGCCGAATCTGCAAGAACTCCTTTTGAAGCAAATACTTTATCATAATTAAGAATTAAGAGTTAAGAATTAAGAGTTATTATAGGCGCGTCTTGAATTTCTTAAGTGAAACAACGAGCAACAGGGCAGTCATACCAATAAGTACCAGCACCTCTTGCCATACTTCCTGAATGCCTACACCCATAATCATCAGCTTGCGCATGGCCTGGATGTAGTAACGAGGCGGGATGACGGCTGATACCCATTGCAGAATGGTTGGCATCGATTCTACAGGAAACAGCATACCTGAGAGCATCACCGTGGGCAACAACAGCACCATCGCCGAGACGAGCAGCGCCACGAACTGCGTCTGTGCGATGTTCGAGATGAGCAAACCGAGTGAGAGTGCCAGCAGGATGTAGATAAGCGATACGACAAGTATCCACCCCAAGCCACCCTGCAACGGCACATCGAGTACGGTGGCCGACATCAGCAGGATAATCGCGAGAATCAACAATGCCAGCAACAGATAAGGCACCACTTTCGCCACGATAATCATCAGCGGCCTGATGGGCGAAACGAGTAGCACCTCCATCGTGCCGCGTTCCTTCTCTTTTACGATGCTTACAGAGGTCATCATGGCGCAAATCAACAGCAGCAGCATACCCATGATGGCTGGCACGAAGTTGTAGTCCGACTTCATTCTTGGATTATAGAGTAGTTTTGAATTGACAATTGATAATTGAGAATTGACAATTACTTGTTGGGCATAGGTCGTCCATTGTTGCGCCATATTGGGGTCGCTGCCATCGACGATATACTGCGCACCACTCTTCTTGGAGGCAAAATCCTGTGCAAAGACAACGGCAAGGTCGGCCTTCTGACTGCGAATCAGCCATTCCGCATCTTTTGGCGTGGGGACGGTTCTGACAATCGTGAAATATTCCGATGCTGCCAGTCGCTCAACAGCTGCCTGAGTCAGATGGTCCATCTGCGAGGTCACCACCACCGTGCGCACATTCTTCACGTCGTTGGTGATGGCATAGCCGAAGAGCAGCATCAGCACGATGGGCATGCCAAAAAGAATCAGCATTGTACGCTTATCGCGCAGGATGTGCTTGGCTTCCTTGATGACAAAACTTATAAACTGCCGCATTAATTTACTATTTGACGATTTACTATTTACGATTTATTTACTATTTAGTCTGACGACCTTGTGGCCTTTCGGGCCAAGTACGTAAACACATGATCCATATCGGGCTGATGGAGATTCTGTTTCAGCTCCTCGGGCGTTCCCATCGCACTAATCTTGCCGTCCACCATAATCGATATGCGGTCGCAATATTCAGCCTCATCCATATAGTGCGTCGTCACGAAGACGGTAATACCTCGAGCAGCAGCATCGTAAATCAGTTCCCAGAACTGGCGACGTGTAGCAGGGTCTACACCGCCCGTCGGTTCATCAAGAAATACGATGGCGGGCTCGTGGAAGATTGACACAGAGAAAGCCAGTTTCTGCTTCCACCCCAAAGGCAGCGAACCCACGAGGTCGTTCTTATGTTCCTCGAACTTCAACTGCTTTAAAAGCACATCTGTCTTGCTGGCAATCTCAGAGTCCTTCATCCCGTAAATACCACCAAACAGCCGGATATTTTCCGCCACCGTCAGGTCTTCGTACAACGAGAATCGCTGCGACATATAACCGATGTGTTTTTTTATCTGTTCGTGCTCCGTGCGAATGTCAAATCCGGCCACGCGCCCAGTGCCGCTCGTGGGCTGGTTCAGTCCCGTCAGCATGTGCATCGCCGTTGTCTTGCCGGCGCCATTGGCCCCTAAGAAACCGAATATTTCGCCGCGCTTCACACTGAAGCTGATATCATCAACAGCATGGAACGTGCCAAAGGCCTTGACCAAGTGCTCCACCTCGATGACATTGTCTTGAGGTGAGAGGTGAGAGGTAAGAGGTGAGAGAATACTTGGAGGGTTGAAGATATCCTTAAAGCGATCGAGGATAATTTCCGGCGTGTCGATACCCATCACCTTTCCTTCGCTCAAAAACGCCACGCGCTCGCAACAGCGCACCTCGTCGAGATAAGGTGTGGAGGCAACGATTGTGATTTCGCGCTCTTTCAGCATCGACAGCATCTCCCAGAACTCCTTGCGGCTCACGGGATCAACACCCGTTGTGGGCTCATCGAGGAAGAGTACGCTGGGCTGGTGAACCAACGCACAGCTCAGAGCCAACTTCTGCTTCATGCCGCCCGACAGTGCTCCAGCCTTGCGGTCCTTAAACCGTTCTATTTGCGAGTAGATGGCTTTTATCGAGTCGTAGCCTTCATCGACGGTCGTACCAAAGAGCGTGGCAAAGAACTCCAGGTTCTCCTCCACCGACAGGTCTTGGTACAGCGAAAAACGCCCGGGCATATACCCTACCCGCTTGCGGATGTCAGCCATCTGCTTCACCACATCGAAGCCATCCACGCTGGCCGTACCCTCGTCGGCCAACAACAGCGTACACAATATGCGGAACATCGACGTCTTGCCCGCTCCGTCTGGGCCGATGAGTCCGAAGACCTCGCCCTTCTCCACGGCGAACGACACGTCCTGCAAAGCCTTGACTTTGCCGTACGACTTCGATATGTTCTTTACCTCAATAGCATTCATAATTATGCATTATGCATTATTAATTATGCATTAGAATTTGACTTCGCCGTACATACCGATTTTCACGTAGCCGTCGTTTTTGATGGCCACCTTCAGCGCATACACCAAGGCGGCGCGTTCGTCGTCGGTCAAAATGGTCTTCGGCGTAAATTCCGAGCGGTTCGAAATCCAGCTCACCACGCCCGCATACTCCTTCTTCTGACCGTCGCCATAGTCGGCAAAGACCTTTGCCTGCTGGCCCACCTTGATGTCCTTCAACTGTGCGGAAGTGACATAGGCGCGAATGAACATCTGCTTCGTGTCGGCCATCTTAAACAGCGGTTTCCCCGTGGCCACGAATTCGCCCTGCTCGACATATTTCTCCAACACCGTACCAGCTATCGGCGCCGTAACATGGCATTTGCGCAACTGGTCCTCCAACTGGCTCACCTGCACGTCGGTCGCTGCCATTTGTTTGTTCAGCGCATTGGTACTCGTGCTCAGCGACGAAATCTGCGCGTCCAGCTGTTTCTGCAGCACCTGCACCAGGTTCGTCGCGTCGTCCAGCATCTTGCTCGGTGCAGCGCCGTCGGCCACCAGTTCCCGGTAGCGCTGCTGGTCCTGACGGGCCTTGGCCAACTGCTGACGCGTGGCAGCAATCTGCGCCTCCATGTTCGGTTTCTGACTCTGGTAGACGTCCTTTGTGGCACTGGCCTGACGAATCTTCAGCCAGATCTGCGTGGTGTCCACCAGTCCTACCTCCTTGCCCAGGGCCATCTCGTCGCCCTCCGTCACGTCGAATGCCATCAGCGCCCCACTCTGCTCGGCGGCCACCGTCACCTCCGTAGCCTCGAACACGCCCGTGGCGTCATACTCCTTCTCGTTGCTTCCGCAGGCAAGCAACAACAAAGAGATACTTGCCCATAATAAATCCTTCTTCATATTGAATTCATGATTAATTCGTGAATAATTCGTGGCCATTCGTGTTTTCATTTTTAACATATAATTATCATCAATTGACCATTAATTATCATTAATTATTTAATGTGAACTTCTGGTCGTAAATCTCCTTCAGCATCTCAATCTCATGCACCGTCTGCTGCACGCGAGCAGCATTCTCGGCGTTAATCTCCCTCACAAGGTCGTTCACGTCGATGATGCCGTGAGCCAGCTTCGACTCCGCCGCCTTACGAATCGACTGCCGCAGGGCGATAATCTCCTCGTCGTCGGCCATCAGCGACCGGTAGCGCCCGATGTTCTCGTTCTGCTGAATCTGCTCCAGATTGTTGTTAAACAGGAACGTCTCACGCTGAACATTGAACATGGAACGTTGAACATTCAGTTTCGCCTTGTCGTTCTTACGGGTATACAGCGCACCGATGTTCCACGTCAGCCGTGCACCAATCATCCCGTTCCAAGAGAACTTACGACTCAACATATCCTCAAACATATTAAAGCCTGGATAGCCATAATACCCTTGTGCAAACACGCCCAACTTCGGCATCAGTGTCGCGTTCAGCGCATTCTCCTGGGCGTCGGCCAGCCGCAGCTGCGCGTCAATGGCCCGAAGTTCAGGACGAGACCCCCCACTAACTCCCCCAAGGGGGAGAACGGAAGCCTCCCCTCGGGGAGGTTTGGAGGGGGTCTCTATCTCTATGCCGCAAAACGCCGACAGCATCCTCACCAGCGCCTGCCGCTGTGCCGTCAGACTCGTTGCCTGCTGCACCACGTTCAGCCGCTCGGCCTTCACGTTCTGGTAGTCGCTCTCGGCCGCCGTGCCGCCCTTCACCATCGATGCCAGCTTCCGCTCGTTCTGAGCCAACAGCTCCTGCAGGTCTTTATTCAGCACAATCTGTTCGTCCAGCAGCAACAGTCCGAAGTACATCTCGTTCACGCGTTTGCGCACCTGATACATTGTCACCTCGTTTTGCGCCGACTGCACCTCGCCTTGCCTGCGGGCTATCGTCGAAGCGCTCTTCATGGCACCGCCGTCAAACACCGTCTGCTGCACATCAAGGCCTATCTTATACTGGTCCTTCTTCAGTCCCTCGAAATTAAGCCCCATCTGTCCCAGCATGCCCCTCATCTCATCGGGCCAAGCCACCACATCGCTCTGATACGTTGCCTGAGCGGAAGCAGATATTTGTGGCAACCATCCCTTTTGTATATTCGCCACCGTCAGCGCCGTCGTCTGCTCTATCAGCCCGTACTGCCGAATCAGCGGATAGTTCCGTTCTGCGGCCTGCTGACACTCCTCCAGCGTCTGTCCCAGCGCCACCACGGGCAGCATCAAGAGTCCAAAAATTATTCTTCGCATAGTCGTTTGTTTGAAAATCTGCTGCAAAGGTATGGCAAATTCTTTATATTTCCGTTACCCTTTATGACGTAATTATGTTCTTTTTGTTCGATTTTTCATCAAAAACGGTGATAATACACCAAAAATCATTATCTTTGCAGCTGATTTAGAATACTTTTCCTATGAAAAAGCAAGAACCGAAACTGATGAGTCTGCTCCGTATGCGCGACATATTGGCACCTCACGCCGAAGAGATACGCCGCCAGATATTCATCGACGGCCATCTGGCCATCATCCATAGCTCTGCGAAGTTGCTGAAGCTCATCATTCACCAGCAGCCCCCCTTCACCTTTGATGACCGACGGCTTGGTATAATTCTACGCGGTGAGGCCGATATCAACATCAACCTTGTTGATAAACATCTCACGGCAGGCACACTGGCATTCATCGGTCCGGGAACCATCATCAGTCCGATACGATTCTCGCCCGATTTCGAACTCTACGGCTTTGGCATCCCGGCAGATTTCCCCTTGCCCGGCCAGTTGCCACAGGCTTTCAACGGACAGCTGCGCGACTTCCAACTGCCGGTAGCCGAGGCCGACGTTGCCACCGTTCGCAACATTCTTGACACGCTTTGGCACGTAGTCCATCAAGAGGATTACGCCATTCAAACCGTCAGCAGTCTGATCTTTGCCCAGATGAACCACTACGACGTACTTTTCCATCGTTACACCGACCAACAGCAAAACCAGCAAACCCGCGAACAGACCATTTTCGATCGTTTCATCCAATTGGTAAACCAGCATGCACAGCGCGAACATCACATCACTTTTTACGCCCAGCGTATGTGTCTCACCGAGCGTTATCTCGGCACCGTCATCCGCCTGACCAGCGGCGTTACGGCAAAGGAATGGATTGACCGCGCCATCGTCGCCCGTATTAAGGTTGAATTGCGCCACACCAGCAAAACCATCACCCAGATTTCAGACGAGATGAACTTCCCGAATCCCTCGTTCTTCAACAAATATTTTAAACGACTGACGGGCATGCCCCCAGCCGAATTCAGAATCCGCCCACCACAGTAACTCGAAACACCTATCTCGGGCCGTGCAACATAAAAATCTTGCATTTGTTTTGTGGTTTTTGAAAAGATTTGTATCTTTGCAGACAAAGAAACGAACGTTATGCCCAAAGAGCTGTCAAGTATCCGCGAACGGCAGCGCACGGACCTGCGTGAGCCGCGACGCTATAAGGTGACCATCTACAACGACGACTTCACGACGATGGAGTTTGTGGTTCAGGTGTTGACACAAGTGTTTTTCAAGAGCGAGTCCGAGGCCGAGGCGCTCATGCTGCAGGTCCACCATTCCGACAAGGCGGTGGTGGGCATCTACAGCTACGACGTCGCCACGTCGAAGGTGCGCAAGGCCACCGCAATGGCCCGCGAGTCGGGCTTCCCGCTACGTCTTACCGTTGATCCTGAGGATCTTTGAACATTCTTTGACCTAAAGGTACAAAGCGTACTAAAGAAACGATTAGAACTTTTATGGCAGAAATACATCAGACCCAACGCACCGTCAAGGTGCTGAACGACACGATGAAGTGCTGCAAGGAGTACCGTCACGAATTCATCATGCCCGAACACCTGTTGTGGGTGCTTACCGACGAGTTCACCTTCAACCGGGTACTGAACATATTCTATTCGTCCGACACGTTCATCGAGCGGCTCGAGGAACGGCTCGAGGCCATCGAGACGGTGCCCGACGACTACGACCCCGAGGCCTCTGTGCAACTCAGTCAGGTCATCGACATCGCCTGCCAGCAGGTCATGAACAGCAGTGCCAAGGCGCTCGACGTGCCCCACCTCGTCATGGGCATCCTGCAGCTGAAGGAGTCGTGGGCGTGCTATCTGCTGAAGGACGCGCTGGGCGACAAGGAGAGCAACTTCCTCAGCGAGCTCATCAGCTGCTACGAGTTCGACGACCATCTGGAGGAAGAGACCGGTGAGAAGCACGAGGCGGCATGGCGACGGCTCGTCACCTGCATGAACGACCTCTACGAGCGCCACAATCCGCTCATCGGCCGCGAAAACGAGCTGGCGCGCACCATCCAGGTGCTCTGTCGGCGCGACAAGAACAATCCGCTGCACGTCGGCGAGCCCGGCGTGGGTAAGACGGCGCTCATCTGGGGATTGGCGCGCATGATAGAAGAGGGTCGCGTGCCCGAACGTCTGAAGGGCAGCCGCATCTATCAGCTCGACATCGGCACGCTGCTGGCTGGCACGCAATATCGCGGCGACTTCGAGCACCGCATCAAGCAGATTATGGATGGCATACAGGAGGAAAGCGACCGCAACATCGTCTACATCGACGAAATCCACACGCTGGTTGGCGCCGGCGCCACCGGCGAGGGCTCGATGGACGCGTCGAACATGCTGAAGCCATACCTCGAAGCAGGCACCATCCGATTCATCGGTTCGACGACCTACGAGGAATACAACCGACACTTTTCGCGCTCGAAAGGGCTGGTGCGTCGATTCCAGCAGATTGACATCCCCGAGCCTACACCCGACGAGACAAAGCACATTCTGCGCCAGCTGCGCACGCAGTACGAGCAGTTTCACGATGTCACCTACGACGACGCGGTGCTCGACTTCGCCGTCGATGCCAGCTATAAGTTCGTCAACGACCGCTTCCTGCCCGACAAGGCCATCGACCTCATCGACGAAGCCGGAGCGAATTTAGAGGTAAGAGGTGAGAAATTAGAGGTGAGAGAAGTCACAAAGACCGACATCGCTGATGTGCTGGCCAGGACCTGCAAGGTCGACGCCATGGCCATGAACGACGATGACGACAACGAACGACTCTCGACACTCAACACCCAGCTCTCGTCGCAAATCTACGGTCAGGATGAGGCCATTCGCCAGGTGGTCGAGGCCGTGCAGATGTCGAAGGCCGGACTGCTCGACGACAACAAGCCGCTGGCCTCGCTACTCTTCGTCGGTCCCACCGGTGTGGGTAAAACAGAGGTTGCACGAGTGCTGGCTAAAGAATTGGGAATCAAGCTATTACGCTTCGATATGAGCGAGTATACCGAGAAGCATACCGTCGCAAAACTCATCGGCTCGCCAGCCGGTTATGTAGGCTACGAGGACGGCGGACTGCTCACCGACGCCATCCGCAAGACGCCCAACTGCGTGCTGCTGCTCGACGAAATCGAGAAGGCCCATCAGGACATCTACAACATCCTGCTGCAGGTCATGGACTATGCCCGGCTCACCGACAACAAAGGTCGCAAGGCTGACTTCCGCAACGTCATCCTCATCATGACGTCCAATGCCGGTGCGCAGTATGCCGCACAGGCCAACATCGGTTTCACCGGCAGTGTGTCGCGCGGCGAGGCCATGCTGAAGCAAGTGAAGAAAACCTTCAAGCCCGAGTTCATCAACCGACTCACGGGCACGGTGGTGTTCAATGACATGGACCGCGAGATGGCCACGCTCATCCTGCGCAAAAAGTTCGGTGAACTGCAAGAGAAGCTGACCGCCCGACAGGTCACCATGACGCTCACCGACGACGCCTTCCAGCTGCTGCTCGACGAGGGATTCACCCGCGAATACGGTGCCCGCGAAATGGACCGCGTCATCGCCCAGCGACTGAAGCCCCTGCTTATGCGTGAAATCCTCTTCGGCAGCCTCAAGTCCGGCGGTTCCGTCACCATCGACTCCGTAGACGGACACCTCACCATGCAGCAAAAGTAATCATAATTACTCATTACTAATTACTCATTTTCACGTGGTTTTTCAACTCGATAACGATCTCTGGTTTCCCGATCCCCATCTCGGCGAGGACGACGGGCTGATAGCTGTCGGCGGCGACCTCAGCGTCGACCGTCTGCTGCTGGCCTACTCGCACGGCTTCTTCCCCTGGTTCTCGTATAAGAATCGCGAAGAGCCCCTGTGGTACTGCCCCCTGCAGCGCTTCGTCATCATCCCCGGCGAGATTCACGTCAGCCACACCATGCGCCAAATGATACGTCGCTGTCAATACCAGGTCACCATCAACCGCGACTTCGACGGCGTCATCCGGGGCTGCGCCACTGCCCAGAACCGCAACCAAGAGGAAGGCGCGTGGCTGGGTCCCAACATCATCAGCGCCTACACCGAGCTCCACCGCCAAGGCTTTGCCGCCAGCGTCGAAGTGTGGCACGACGACCTGTTAGTCGGCGGATTTTATGGCGTTACCCTCGGCTCAGCATTCTTCGGCGAGAGCATGTTCTCTCTCGAGCCCAGCGCCTCGAAGATGGCACTCATCCATCTGGCCCGCACCTTCGACGAGCTCGGCGGTTCGCTCATCGACTGCCAGCTCGAAACACCCCACCTCCGCTCCATGGGCGCCCGCTTCATCCCCTACGACGAATACATCCGCCTAATCCGAAGCGAATGACACAAAAGGGACGTTTCTCTGATTCACAAGATTTTTCTGAATTGATTAAAGTTTTTGTTGCAGCGCTTCAACAGTGAGAATCAGTTAAGGTCATAATAAGAAAATTCGAGCTGGTGGTGATAATAAAAAAGGAATAAAAGCGTTATAAATATATGGCACAGACGAAAGACAATGGAGAGAGGCTGTGGAGGCCGGTCGACCCCATGCGGCACCATCGTGAAAAGGGATGGGACTACCGGGGACGAGCCATCTATCATTTCACGCTTCCTGCGGAGGGGCGTTATCCGCTGTTTGGAACCCTTGAGGGCGAAAGCGCTGAAACGGCTTTTGTCAGGCTCAACGCTTTCGGACGGCGCGTGAGTCAGATGCTTAGTGGTCTTGCGCAGTTCTACAAAGGGAAGGGCTATTCGCTGAAGGTGCTGGCGCGGATGGTGATGCCCGACCATGTGCATCTGGTCATCCAGGTGCAGGAACCGCTTCCGCAAAGCATTGGGGCAGTGGTACGGGGATTCAAGAGCGGGTGCACTAAGGTTTATAAGGAGGAGTTTTTTTACAGCGGCGAGAACACCGCTGGAGTGCACGCAGGGGCAAGCACGAGCGGCGGGGACGCAATTGTGCATTTTGCTCGCATTTTTGCGGGCAGGGGTAGTGTCTGGCAAGAGGATAAGGCTTATTACCACGAGCGCATCCTCCATGCACCAGGGCAGTTGCGCAGGATGATTGACTATGTGAAGGACAATCCGCGCCGCCTTTGGCTAAAGAGCCATTACCCCGACCTATTTAAGTTACACCGCCGGACCGAGGCTGCTGTTTTGTCGTTCACTTCGATGGGCAATCATTTCCTCCTGAACTGGCCCGATGGGCAAACGGTGGAAATGTCGCGCAGTGCCACCAACGAACAAATACAAGAGCGGCTTCGTTCGGCATTAGCAGCGGCGCACGACGGGGCGGTCACCTACACGGCGGCTATCAGCAAGGGCGAGCAACTCATCGCCCGTTCTTTGCACGAGCAAGGCTATCCGCTTGTGGTCCTGCTCAACGACGGTTTCCCGAAGGAGGGATCACCTCATGAGCGTTACTACAAACCTGGGGGAGTCTATTTCGAGGCATGTTCGAAAGGTCAGCTATTGCTGCTGGAACCCACCGAAGAGGCGTTCCTAGATGCCTGGATACAAAAGGCTGTGGAAGCCACGTTGCGGCGCAAGGCGGAAGAACGCCATTACAGCTATACGCCCGTCCCTGTAACCTCTCAGCGTTATCGCTTTGTGGCCCTCAACGAAATGGCAAAACGTCTGGGTTCGCCGTGGGATTAAAGTAATTTCGAGGGGCCAAAGCCGTAACTTTCTCCTTTGGAGAAGATGGGCTGCATCTCAGAAAAATTCAAATAAATTTGGTCTTTCGTTCGATTTGCATTATCTTTGCAGACGCAAAGGTAATCGACAACTAAAAACGCAATATGACACCACAAGAAGAAAGAAACCAACGTCTGGCTCAGACACTTATTCGTAACCTGCACCTCCGTCACATCGAGGCATTCTATTGTCCTACGGGCGCCGAGGCCGTGCAGAAAGTTTCAGAACTCATTCCCGACGGCAGCTCAGTGACCTGGGGAGGCACTATGACCGTTCGCGACCTCGCCATTCCCGATATGTTGCGCAGTCGCGGAACCCTTGAAGTGCTCGATCGCGACCTGGTCGAGACTCCTGACGAAAAGCAGGCAATGTATCTCCGCGCCTTCTCCACGGATGTTTACCTCACCAGTGCCAATGCCATCTCCGAGGATGGCGTCATCGTGAATATCGACGGCAACGGCAACCGCGTGGCAGCCATCACCTGGGGGCCTAAAAAGGTTATTTTCGTCGTTGGACTTAACAAGGTAGCACAGACCGTCGAGGCAGCCTTGTCGCGAGCCCGTGGCACCGCATCGCCTGTCAATGCTGCACGTTTCGACATCAAAACCCCTTGCCAGCAGGACGGCATCTGCCATAACTGCAACTCCCACGAGTCCATCTGCAACTACGTTCACTTCCTTCGCAACTCTCCCCGTGGCCGCCACGTCGTTGTACTTGTCGGCGAATCATTAGGCTATTGAGCTCACCGAGAGACACGTTTTATCCTCACACGGAGTCACAGAGTGCACAGAGTTGGGCGCAGCATGTGATCACGAGACTGTCCCCGTGTGCACAAGCGGATTGCAACGCACACTTTGACCCTAGGCCAAAGGAATTCTCCGGACGGCGCGGAGAAATTCTCCGCCTGGCTCGGAAATGACTTTCGACTACGTTAAGAACCCCAAACGGCATCGTGATCAAAATGTGTTGCGCATCGTGTCATTGGAAACAGTTGACGTTGAACCGTAAGACCCAGGACGGACGCGAATTCAAGGCTCAACGAGTAAGAATCCTTAACATTTCTCCCCTCTGGGGACATGAGGAACCTGCCGATAAGGCCTTCTAAAGTCACGAAGTCACGAATCACATTATCACATTATGTGCCATTTTGAAGAAAAGACTCTAGAAATTTATATTTATAATAAATATAAAATTATTTTCTTATTTTTCTGAAAGTTAAAAACATTGTTAATGTGACTAAAGTTTCGCAAGTGATGGCTCACCTGCATAATTTAACATAAAATAGGAATAAAAAAAGCTTCGAAGTTTGCTCAACTCACTGAAAATGAGTAACTTTATAATCGCTAAAGAATAAAGTTCAAACTTAGAAGCCGTGAGCAAAGGTACAACAATTATTTCAGATCTGAGAAGCTTTTTCTCAGAAAATGATAAAAATCGTGCGATTAACGCCATTATGAGGGTTATGGAGTGCATAAACATACGTCCGAAGCAGATCGGAACAGAGAAGAAGGAGAACTGCAAGTTCACGAACGTGCAGGTTCTGAATCTCCTGATGCTGTTCCCGTTCTTCGTCGTCAGGAATGCATACCAGTACTCGGGCTCTTCCTTAAGCCGCCTGTTCAGTTGTGAGAAAGACATGTTCTATCGTTTTATGAATGATGGTAACGTTAAGTGGCGCAAGCTGCTTTATGCGATGAACCTCCAGCTGCTGAGGAAGATCAGCCGTAGTACAGAAGCACCGCATGACAAGCCTGTCTGCCTGATTATCGATGATACGGATGCTCCGAAGAGCGGTCGCAAGAGTGAGCTCATTGGCAAAATCTTCTCTCATCTTGAGCACAAGAGTATCCTGGGGTACAAGTGCTTGACTCTGCTGCTGAGCGACGGACTGAGCCAGTTGTTCCTTGATTTCTCTCTTCACGGGGAGGAAGGGCGGAAGCCCGACAAGAAGCAGGGGCTGACTGACAAACAGCGCAGTGAGCGTTTCTCTGCCGACTATACAGGACAAAGTGTTGAGGAACGTATCAAGGAGTACACCATGAAGAAGACTGACAAGGCCATCGAAATGGTGAAGTACGCTATCAAGCGTGGCATCCGATTCGACTACCTGCTGGTTGACAGCTGGTTTACCTGTGCAGACTTCGTTCGCCTTATAACCAGCCGCCATGTCAAGTGCCATCTGCTGGGCATGATCAAGTTGGGCAAGACCAAGTATCACACTCAGTTGGGTGACTTGACGGCTAACCAGATTATCGAAAAGCTTCAGAAGAAGGGACTTACGAAGCACAACAGAACCCTGAAGTGCACTTACTGCACGATTGACGTCAAGTTTGCAGGGACCACAGTCCGGCTGTTCTTCTCGAAGCGTGGCAGGAAGGGACAGTGGAACGGACTGCTTACCACAGACCTCTCGCTCAGCTTCCTCAAGGCATACAGAACATACGCTATTCGCTGGACTACCGAGGTGGCTTATCACGACTGCAAGCAACTGCTTGACTTCGGAAAATGTCAGAGCGTACACTTCTCGGCACAGATTGCCTGCTTTACACTGACGATGATGCAGTACAACATTCTTTGCACGGTGAAACGGTTTGAGGCATACGAGACTATCGGAGCACTCTTCCGTGACGTCACTGGCAATACTCTCGAGCTGTCCGCAGCGGACAGAATATGGGAACTGATACTGGATACCATCCTGGAAATCGCAGAGATTATCTCTGCTGATGCCAGTGAACTGCTTTCTGCAGTCATTGATGAAAATCCTAAGTTCCATAAGTTATATCAAATGTATAAATTAGTCGCTTGATGAATGAATATTCACTTGCGAAAGTTTAGTAATGTGATAACGTGATAACGTGACTGTGACTTTCTAAAAAGTTAACCATTTTATTTACCAATAGTTCGTTAAATTTTGAATAACTACGCCGCATTAGCGACGCCATAATATAAGAGTTCTTTGAAATCGTTGGTATTTAATAGCTTGTTCGGCAGCTTGCCAGACAGCACAGAAAATCTGTGA
>JAEEGH010008746.1_pt1 | contig 23809 bp, 21 predicted proteins | sample 9134181 | NCBI WGS metagenome assembly JAEEGH01 (sample SAMN16246544, study PRJNA631951) | gut metagenome | biome: gut microbiome; feature: rumen; material: DP-attached | host: Bos | place: Iran: Karaj | collected 2018-10
AAGGCTAAGGCCGTCTTCGCCCGCCATCCGGCAGGGGCGGCACGAAAACCAAAGGACGGATAAGCGTGTAGAAAGCCGCCTGGTGCGGCGTTTGGACAGCGGTTCGAGTCCGCTCACCTCCACAAAATACGCTGATTTTCAGCAAGTTAGCGTTTTTACGCACCAAATTACGCACCATTTCTGCGGGTTTGGTGCTTTTTTCGTGCCCCGCCAGCTGTCGGCGTTGAGGTGTCCAGCTGGGCGGGCTGGCCCCCGTCCGTCCCGGCAGATCTTGCGCGGGTGCGGGCACGGGCGCGCAGGCGCTTGTGTGTCCATTTGCCCAAATCCGCAGGGGGCGGGGCTCCCCGTGTTGAGGTGTCCAGCTGGGCCCGGCTGCTGGCTGGCTGGTTGCTGGTGGCCTGGGCCGTGTCGGTCTGCTGGCCTTCCGGCTGCATCTTGTGCCCGGGCGCTGGTGGCCGGGTGGCAGCTGGCGTGCTGGCTGCATCGGGTCCGGCCTCAACGGCTGCGGATAGATCCAGCCGCCCGGCGGTGTCGGCCTGCAGTCCTTCAGGGGCTGAAGCCGGAAGGGGTGCGGCGCTGGCCCGGTCCGGCGTTGAGGTGGCACGGGGTGGCGGTCCTGGTGTCCGGCCAGGTCCCAAAGGGGGGCGGCACAAAATCGCTAGCCGCATATCGTTTAAAAGCGCAGCCCCCGTTTCACTCGCGCAATATGTGATTTTTAGGAAAAAAAACCCACTTTCGGCCCTGTAGGGCCCTGGAAGGCCGATTTTGCCCCTAAAGTCCCACACACACCGGGCGAAAAATGCCGGCATTTCGGCAGAAAAACGGCCTCCCAGGTGTCTAGAAGGCCGTTTTTAGGTGTGCGCGCGGTATGTTTCACAGCTGGGCCAGCCTCAACGGCTGCGGATAGATCCCGGCAGGGGTGGCCGTGCCGCCCTGTCAGCGCCTGCGCTTGCGCGGCGGTCCCGGAATACGGCCCCCTGCGGTGGCTTCCCAGCCAGGGTGGGCACGCTTCCAGGCCTGTATCTTCGCCTTGTCCCGCAGGCCCTTTTGGTTGTTGCAATCATCGCAAAGGGGCTGCAGGTTGCGGCGGTCAAAAAAACCTTGTTCCCCGCAGATCGGCCAGGGCTCTATGTGGTCCACACAGGTAGCTGGGCGAATTATTCCCCGGCGCTTGCACTCTGCGCAAAGGGGCTGCTCTACACGGATAGCCCTAGATAGTTTTGTCCAGCGCCAGGTGTGATAAGGTGCGCCCGGTTGTTCGCGGCTGGTTTTCTTGGGGAAGGTGGAAGGGCCCGGCGGCGGGTCCCAGGGTAGGCGGTGTTTCTCTGCCATAGTGTTGAGGTGTTAAGGGTGTTATTGTTGAGGTGTCCGGCCAGCTGGCGGCTATTGCTTCCCGGCCGGGGTGGCTTCCCTCATTATGTCCCGCGCCAGGTGTTCGGCCTGCCGGGCGTGTTCGGTGGCGGCCTGCAGGATCTGCGCGGCAATTGCTTTGCGGTCGGCTCCCTTCGGCAGTAGGTCCAGGGCCCAGCGCAGCCCCTGCAGCTGTCGGACTACGCCCTGCTGGCGCTTCATCAGCCTGTCATATTTCTTTGCCAGCAGCGCCCCCGCTTCGCCCCTGAAGGGGGTTTGCTCTAGCCGGGTTATTTCCGGCATTTCATAGTGTTTGCTAGTCATTTGTTGAGGTGGTTTTATGTGTTCAATCCTTGCCCGTTCCCGGGCTCCCTGCGGGCCTTCCGGCCTGCGGCTGGTGGGTCTGCCCGTCCGGGTCCGTGCTGGCCCTTCCTGGGCGTTGAGGTGGCGGCGCGGCAGCTGGCGCGGCCAGCGGTCGGCGGCCTTCCGGCTACAGCAGCAAATCATCAAAATCGTGCTTCCCGATTTCCTGCCGGGCAATGTGGAAAAAGGTCCCGATTCCCCATTTATATTCCTTGTGCTTCAGCAGATCCGAAAACTTGCTATCGGTTTCTTCGGGCGTGTAGCCGGGATATAGGGCGCTGATTCGGTGCGCGTAGTCCCGGCCGCCTTCCCCAAAGGTCTGCGCCAGGCTGGCGAGGATTCGCACCCATTCGCCCCGGTCGGCGGTTATATCCCAGCGGTTGCGCTCACAGGCTTCTATTACGGCCTCAACGGCTGCGGCGGTTTCGCTGGTGTCCAGGTCCCGGCCCAGGGTTTCGCGCGTGCTGTGGTCCCGTTCCGGCAGGGTAAGCGCCCAGGGGCGGGCGGCGGTGTTGATATAGGGCGCGGGGTCCCAGGAAACAAAGCGCTTGCGGCAAATGTCCCTGCAGCCCCGGTCAATCTCTAGCCCGGCGCGCTCAAAGTGGTAGGCCAGCGCCCGGAAATATTCGCTGTGCTTCGTGGGGTCCGCAATCGGGATTACAACTACATAGCCAGCGCCCCGGCAGGATCTGCCGCAGTAGGCAATGTGCGGCACGGCCGCAACGGCCGCCTTCAGGTCAAAGCCCACAAGGGCGGGGTTTATCCCCTTGTCCGGCTTGCAGTCTATGTCAATGGAAATAAAGCCGCTGTGCTGCTTCAGCCCGGTGCGGGATATGTGGCTGAAGGTCCCGGAAGGCGTGAAGCACGGCAGGGCCTTTTTCAGCGCTTCCTGTTTGGCGGGGTCCGTTTCGGCTCTCACGGCCTCAACCTGGGCGCGCCAGGTGTCCGCAATCAGGGCCCGGCCCAGGGAAATAGTTTTCAGTTCATCATCGGCCCCGTCCACACGGGGAAGATATGACACTTTTGCGGTAAAAATAGACTGATACATAGATAGATACGCGGTTTTATTGAAATCAGCGCTAAAGGTGCATTGCACTATGCTGCACCAGGTGCGCCCCGGCAGGGTCCGGGCGGCTGGCTCCCAGCGGGCAAAGGTGCAATTTAGATAATGTGCTATAAGTCATTGTTATACAAGGTTTTGCGTTCAAAGGTGCAGAGGTGCAAAATAGGTGCAGAATTGGTGCATTGCACCCCTTACGGCCTTCAGGTGCAGTGGTGCAGCGCGCTATATAGATAGCGCTGCACTACTCTGCACCAGGTCGGAATAATGTCGGATCATCTTCCCCGGCGGTGCTGGTGTCCTGGGCGCTGGTGTCGGTGTCGGCGGTCCCGTCCGGCTCCCCGTCCGGGTCGGCTTCCTCAACGGCGAAGGGCAGGCTATAGAAAACGCTTGTGCCTACTTTCCGCTTTTCTAGGGCGTGGTAGTACACGGCGCTTTTCACGGCTTCCTGGGCGGTCCGCTTCGCCTTCAGGTGGTAGTCCATATATACCTGTATCAAGTCCTTGCTCTGCAGGCGCGCAGTATCGTGAAATAGCGGCTCAAACTGCTGGAAATAATAGCGCCATTGTTCGGTGTCCGTGCTGCCCCCGGCGGCTACTATCTTGAAATCATCGGCGAAGGCAAACGAGAAGGGCGGCACGGGCGCAAAGCGGCTGAAGGGCTGCGTTACCTTCGCGGTGTCCCCTTCCTTGTTTACTTGGTAGATCTCTGCACTTTTCTGCTGCAGGACTGCGCCCAGGTGGCCCCGTGCTTCGTTATCGTGCTTATTGGTGTGGATAAGGCCCAGGATAGCGGCCCCGTATTGCTCTGCGTAGGCTTCCAGCTGGCGCACAACGGCGCGGCTCTTTTCTTCATCATTGAAGGCCGGGCAGAGGTCCACAACCCCGTCCAGGAAAACGAAATCTGCCGAATTGTCGGCTATTGCCTGAAGGGTGGCGGCCAGCAGGTCGGCCGGGCTCCCGAAGCCCCGCAGGGTTACGATTTTCACGCGGTCCGGCATTGCTTCAAGTTCGGCCATAGCCAGCACGGCCCGGGCCTTCTGCCGCAGGGTGTTGCGGTCTTGTTCGGTGTCAATCCAAAGGATTTCCAGGTCTGCCCGGCTGGGCGTGATTCCGATAAATTCCCCCTTCAGGGCGGCGGCTATCAGCGCCAGCCCGGCGGCGCTCTTTCCGGCCTTCTTCGTTCCTTGCAGGGTGTGAAGGTTGGCCCGTGCTATCAGGCCGTAGCGGCCGCCCAGGGTAAACAGGAAATCTATTGGATCATCTTCCCCGGCCAGGTCCAGGTAGGGGACAACTAGGGGCCCGTCTGCGGTGGCTGCATCGGCCCGGGGCCACAAGTCAAAGCGGATTTGCTTTTGTTCGGTCATAGCTACATATCTTTGGGATATTGCGCCAGCGTGGCCCACAATTCGCGGAAATTGCGTATCTTTGTGGCGTTTGCTAGCGGGTGGCCGTTGCTTCAGCGTTATGCTGTGCGCGGCCGCCTTTCCTTATTCCCCCCGGCGCTCATTGAATAGCTGCAGGGCGCGGTCTGCATCTACAACGATAATACGGCCGTGCTGGCTCACGGCTTCCCGGATTACGCCCCGCTTGTAGCGCTGGGCGGTAACATTGGAAACGCCGAATAGCTGCATAATACCTTTGATTCCGTACACAAAGCGGCGGGGCGCTGCCCCCGGGGTGGCGGCAGATCCGGCGGCGGTAGGCGCGGGCTGGGCCGCCTGGGCGGCTGCGGCTGCGCGGGTGTCCAGGTAGTCGGCCAGCTGTCCGGCTGTCATCTGCACAAGGGGCGTTTCGGGTGTGATTTCCTGCGTGAACATATAGCAATGGTGTTGAGGTTGGTTTTCAAAAGCCGCCGGGGCTTGTGCCTGTGCTTCGGGGTGTTTCTCTTTTGGCCTTCGCATTCATCGGCTCCCCGGCGGCTGTGTCATTGGTGGCCGTTTCTGGCCCGGTGTAGGGACTTTTGGCGCGGGGTTGAGGATTGGCCCCGGCCGTCCTGCGGCCTTAATGTAGGTAAATACGGACCTGGAAAATAGTGATATTGCCATAGGCAACGCAGAATTGTTCGCGTATCTGCGCCAGGCGGTTTTCCCTGTCAATCACAAAAAGGCTGTGGGGGGTTTCGGTATAATTCAGCGCGGGAATATTGTCCATTTGAAAAACAAGCCGCTGCCGCCGGATTTCAACGCCGCCAGCGTTGTGCTGGGTGCTGCCAACTTGCCGGAAGATCTCAACCTTTTGCGCCCAATCGTAGAAATAGTCATAGCAATCTACGCTCCGATCGCCGAAAAGTCGGAGCATTTCTTTTGCCGTCCCCTCAACTAGTAGGGCGGTTGCGTTCCAGGGGTTTCTGCAGGGGTCCCCTTCCTTAAAGGTGGTTTCAATTCTCATTTAGAAATAGTGTTTGCTAGCTATTCCGTCATTCACTAGTTTGTTTGTCATTTCTGCGGACGGCATTGCAAAGGTCCGCAAAGTATTTTATCCGTAATATCGGCCTTATTACGGCGCTTTGAAGGTGTTATATAGGTACTTTTGGAAACGATTGCACGCCAGCACTATAGAAACGCGAAAAAGCCCCGCAGCCTCAACGGCGCAGGGCTGCAGCTGTCCCTGTTGGACACTCACAGGCGCGCGGGCGCGAAGGTGTCCGGGTGTCCTGGATCTGCCGGGGCTCCCAGCTGGCGGCCTTCCAGCGGCCGACACTATTGCGGCCCGGCCAGCCCCCGGCGGGGTGGGGCCTCAACGGCGGCAGAAACGGCCCCTGTAGGCACGATTTCCTGCGCGGTGGTGCTGGTGTCCGGCTGCCCGGCTATCCTTCGCCTGCGGGCTTCCTGGGGGCTCCCCGCTGGCGTTGAGGTGGCAGCGCTGGCCCCGGCGGTCGGCCCCCGGCGGTGTCGGCCTCAACGGGGTATAGAAAAAGCCCCTGTAGGCACGATTTCCGGCCGGGTGGGGCTGGTGTCCAGCTGCCCTGCAATCCTTCGCCTGTGGGCTCCCTGGGCCCGTTGAGGTGGCGGCGCTGGCCCAGCTGCCGGAAGGCTCCCCGGTGCTGGTGGCCGACACTATTGCGGCCCGGTCAGGGGGCCAGCCGGGGGCGGCCTCAACGGGGTATAGAAAAAGCCCCTGCAGGCACGATTTCCGGCGCGGCGGGGTTGGTGTCCGTCCGTCCTTCTATCCTTCGCCTGCGGGGCTCTCTGCTGGCTCCCTGCGGCCGTTGAGGTGTCGGCGGCAGCTGGCGTGCTGGTGGCCGACACTATTGCGGTGCTGGCGGCCTCAACGGCGGGGCCTGGGCTACAGCTGGGCCGCCGGGTCGGTGGTGTTGGCCCAAAGGTTTAGCCGTTCCTGGATCTTCCCGTAGATAACGGCCCGGCCAGCCTCAAAGGCGCTTTGTTCTTCGGGCTTCAGTTCCGGCCAGGTGTCGGGGCTGGTGGCCCGTAGTTCCGACACGGCGCAATAGTAGTGTTCTACGGCCTGCTCATAGGTGCGCAGCGCGGCCAGCAGGGCGGCCGTTACGGGGCTGATAGTAGGGGCGGGGGTGTGCGTGGTTTCCATTGTCTGCAGTTGTTTATAGGGTTGTACTTTTGGCGTGGAGGTGGCGGCCCCTGGGCGGCTGGCCCGGTCGGCCAGCTGTGCAGGATCTGCCGGGGGTGTGGTGCTGGTGGCCTTCATCGGTTTTCGGTGCTGGTGTCGGCAGCCAGGGCGTTGAAAAAAGGTATTGTGTCTTTGGTGTATTGTTCGCGGGCCAGCGGCCAGCCGTTACTATCGCGGATTGGTCTGCCTTCGCTGTCGCGGTCCAGGTCCAGCGGGCGCGTTGCCCGGCTCAAAGTCTTTGCGGCCAGCCCGAAAAGGTCCTCAAAGGGGGCCCAATAGGTTGTTTCTTTCGGTCCCCGGTCCCAGCCTAGAAAGGTGCTGGCGCAGGCGCACCAATAGGCCAGGTAAGGGTTACTCTGCAGAGGTCCGGCCGGATTCCGGCGAAGGGCAAAAACGGGCTCTGCATCGGTTAGATCTACGGCGGCCTGGTTGGCGCAGATCCAGGACACAAAGCCAGCGCGTTCTGCGGCCTCAAACAGGGCAAAGGCGCGCCAGGTGTGGAAGGCGGCCGGGGTGTTGTAATACCAAAAATCGGTTTCCGGGTTGCCCGGCTCTAGGGCTTTGTAATAGGCTTTCATATCCCTGGGCGTTTAATCGTTCATCAGCTGCATTGCGGCGGCTGCATCGGCCCCGGCTATGTCGATATAGGGTTTCATTGCCTTGTAGTCATTGTGCCCCGTGAATTTCATAACGATCTGCGGCGGGATTCCTTTTGTAAGGGCGTAGCAAATGAAGGTCCGGCGGGCGGCGTGGGTCCCTACAAGTTCCCATTTTTCGCGGGTTTCTTCGCAGCGCTGGCCGCCCCTGTAGTACACTTTTGTTATTGGCTCATTGATCCCGCAGAGTTCGCAAAGGTCCTTTAGGTAGTCATTCATTTTTTGGTTGGAAATGACGGGCAGCGCCCGGCCCTGGGGGTCCCACAGGTCGGCGTATTTGTCCAGGATTGCCCGGCTATAGTTGTTTAGCGGGATCTCTAGGCGGTCATTGGTCTTTTGGGTAGTGATAACGATATTATCCCCCACAATGTCGCTGCGCTTCAGGGCCGCCATATCGGAATAACGCAGGCTTGTGAAGGCGCAGAAACAAAACAAATCCCGGGCCTTTTCCAGGCCCCCGGCTTCCTGTACACGCTTCGTGTACTGCCGCCCGGTGCTGTCGGTCAGTTCTACAAGGGTGCGGTTTGCCGGGATCTCATAGTTATACAGCCGCAGCAGTTCCGGCCGGGTCAGGAAAATGACGGGCTTCGCCAGCACTTTGAATTTAGGGCGGTAGGTTTGTATCGCGGTTTCCTTGCACACGCCTGCGCGGATAGCCCAGGAAAGAAACCATTTCAAATTGCTGTAGCGCTTCTGCACGCTGGTTTCCTCTTGCCCCTGCTTCCGCAGGAAATCTATATACCTGGTTATTCCCTTCTCGTTGAGGTCGGCGAAGGACAGGCGCGGGTTGAAATCCTGCAGGGATCTGCGGAAGGACTGCATTTTAGCAAGCGTTCCCTCTGCCCATTGGTTGCGGGCGCTTTCTTCCCTGTAGAATTGTTCAAAAGCCTTCAGCACGGGGGAAAGGTCCGGCTCTTTGGTGCGGGCTATGCTGGGCTTCCGGGCGGCGCGTTCAGCCTTGCCCGTAATCCCGTCCAGCGCCCCCTGCAGGGCTTCCAGGGTGTTGGCCCCGGGTTGCGCCTCAATAAGGGCAAACGCGGCCCTTACGGCGGCAATACGGGCGTTTATCGTGGCGGCCGGGATTCCCTTCGCGTTGGCTACGGGGGCCTTCTTCGTGCCGGGTTTCACTTGCTGGCTGTCGGTGTCCCAATTGTCGGGGTTAATGCTGAAGCCTATAGAGGTCAGCAGGCGGCCGTCCTGGGCGCGGGTGGACACTCTTATCGGGCAGTCCCCGTGCTTGTCGGCTCGTTTGTCAAGGTAGAAGGCAATCATTGTTTGCTAGCTTATTGTGTTCTATCGTGCTGGTGCGTAAAAATCTGCGCTGGTGCGTAAATCGTTTACAGGGGCAAATTTACGCACTATTTTTGAGTATTACAAATTTAATCGCAGTATTTGCCCCGTGATACTTTTCGCTGATTTTCAGCACTTTAGCAGGCTGGGCGCTTTTCCGCAGTTTTCCGTAATTTTATAGGGGTTTTGGTCCGCTCACCTCCACAAAAAAGTCAGCCCGCAAGGCTGACTTTTTTGTGCTTTATTTACCGGAGGAAGACCCCCGGACCCCCTCCGTCGGCTTCGCCTCCAGGGTTACGGATCTTTAAAACTGTTTTCTTTTACTATGATACCGTAAGCCCCCCGGACTTTTATTCCTTCAGAATCCGACCCGCGCCCATGTAGCGCATCATGAAGTAGGGCTGGGTGGAGCGCTGGATTTCGACGCCGTTGGAGGTGGAGGCGTGGATGAAGCGGAACATGCCGCGCTCCAGGTCCACGTCCACGACGATGCCCACGTGCCCGATTTCGCGGATGTTGTTCCGGGCGCCGAAGAAGACGAGGTCGCCCTTGCGGAGGTCCGAGAAGCTTTCCACCGGGACGCTGTCCCTGAACTGCATTACGGAGTTGTGGGGCAGGTTGTAACCGAATTCCCGGAAGACGTAGCTGGTGAAGCCCGAGCAGTCGAAGCGTTCGGGCCCGGAGGCGCCGAGCCGGTAGGGGACGCCGATGAAGGTCTTGGCATAGTCCAGGAGCTCGTCGACGAGTTCCTTGGGCGGTTCGGGAAGCGGGGCTGCGGCGGGGGAAGTGCGGATGCCTTCTTTCGATTCCGGGGCGGTGACGCCGGACCGGACCAGGTCGATGGAATCCATCACGGCCTGCGCCCGCGCCCGGGTCCGGGCGATCTCGGCGGCGTCCGTGAGGGGCGGAATGACGGGTGCATCGACCTCCTTCACGGACGGAGCGTGCCGCGTGATGCCACACGACACGACCGCCAGGAGGGTCAACAGGAGGATTCCGCTTCTTTTCATTCCTGCAAAGTTCGCAAAATCCTCCCATTTTGCAAAAATCGGGCTTCAATCGACCGGAGCGGGAGCCTTTTCCGCGTTTTGTGTAATCGCCACGTCCGCCAGCCGTGTCCCGTCGGAAAGGAAGATGTGCACGACCGCCTCACGTCCTTGGTCTGCGACCGGATTCGGACCGGCCTTCACGGTCAGTTCGCCTTCCTGGCAAAGGACAACCTCGAGCCAGGCTTCGGAAGATTCCGCCCGGACCCAATATCCTTCCGGAAGCGAAATCTTGGACTCATTGCCAGTAAACGGAATAGAACCTTTCAATTGAAGCGGCGCATCAGGAACGGGTTTGGGCGTTTGCGTCAATGTTTTCGTGAAGGATCCCGTCGGGCCGGTCACGGTGATGGTCCCTGTCCGGACCTCGTTCATGATCCAACGTCCGCTCAAAAGGAGGAACACGGCGTCCCCCTTTCCGCGGGAACCGTCCCCGTTCCCGAAGCTCTGTTCGACGGTGAACCAGTCCGCATCGGACGTGAGGGTCCAGGCATCCTCCGGGTTCGCTTCGATGCCGAAGAGCGCATTCTCTCCGTTGTGGGAGACGACAAGGTCGTGGACGCCCGTCAGATGGAAGTCTTTCCGGGCGGGCTTGCTGCAGGCTGCCAGCGCTGCCAGCAAGGCGGCAAAATACATGATCTTTTTCATAAGCCGTTGATGTTTGAAAATAAGGGAAACAGATGTCAGTCGATGGGCGGATCCGTCGGCCCGTCGGGCGAGATCACCCAGCCGGGATGATAGTCGGGGTGGATGGCCTTGTTCTGGATGTCTTCGAGCCTTACGATCCGGTAATAAGGATCGGAAGGGGCCGTGAAAGTGATGCGGGGGTGGATGGACCGGTAGACCTGGGCGTTGTATTTTACGTGGCCGCTGGACAGCGTGACGGTGTAGACGGCCTGTCCGAGACTATGGCCGGCGTTGTCCCGGCTGACCGTTCCGTTCAGGATCCTGTTTCCGGAGTCACCGTAGATCTTCACGCCCTCCCCGTCGGCGTATGACGTATGGAAGAGCAGCCCTATCGGTCTTGCCGCGCCCGGTCCGATGTAAGCGGGCCTGACCTCGAACTGGGAATTCGTGATGATGGCCACCGAACCGCCGACGGCGCCCCAGACGATGACGTTGAAGGAAAGGAATGTCCTGCCGATCTTTTCTCCGCTGTACGGATTCGTGACCGTGCGCTGCACTTCGCACAGGCCGCCGATATGCGGCAGGGCGTCTCCTTCGGTGTAATCGAAGTACAGGTAACTGCCGTTGCCGGTGAAGCGCGACTTCATCGTGGCGTTCCATTCTCCGGCGATCTTGACGTCCCATCCCAGGGCGGATGCCGCCGCATTGACGGCGGGAGCGTTCGGAATCCGGATGCTCCGGTGGGATTCTTCACAATCGACATACTGCACCAGCATCCCCTTGTCGTGGAAGTCGGGCCAGGTCGTGGCGGAGGTGATTCCCGGGAACGGATTGACACTGTAGACGGTCTCAGTCAGCGGGGTGACGCCGCACCCGGCGCGGGCGGGGGAGACTGTGAAAGTGCCGATGGCCACACCGCCGGAAGACGGATAGCCGGTCAGGCTTTTCACCCAGATGCGGCCCGTCCCCTCGGTGCCGAAACGGGACGGATTGCTCACGGTCAGCACGGGTTTCAGAATGGTTTCGTACAGATCCGGGGCAAAGGTTCTGCCGGTGTAGGCGGTTGTCTGGGAAGCGTCGGCGCCCACGCCGATCCGGGTGGAGAGGCTGACGGCAGTCCCCGTATAATAGCCGAACGAAGGCGGGAGGCCGTCGTGTCCGCTTGCATTCGTGTTGACGTCCGTTCCGTCCGGATGGCCGTAATAGGGGACGGCTCCGGAAGCCCCGTTCGCATCCAGCAGGTAGGGTGCGGCAGGGGAGACCGTAATGGTCCCGGTCTGGCCGTTCGAAGCCTTGACTGTGATCGTGGCGTCGCCGGTGGCTCCAAGATAGTTCACATAGACCGTCTTTCCGCTGACGGCCGCCTTTGCGGCGATGCGCTCGTCGCTGGAAGTCACGCTTGTGATCGTCGCTCCGTCCGCCAGGTTGGACACGGTGAAACTGCCGCGCTGGCCCACATAAGCGGCCTGTTCAGTCCAGGTAACGGTCAGAGGCGGAAGTTCGCGGAAGGTGATTGCCGGGCTGTCGCCATAGGCGGTCCGGCCGTTCAGCGTGTATCCGGCACGGAATGTGGCGGTCCCGGGGGCGGTCGCCGTGACAGCCCCCTTCGAGATGCTGATGGCCGCGCTTCCGCCGCCCGCCTTTGTCCAGATGGCGGCGCCCGTCACGTCCGTGACGGTTTCGGCGCCGTGGTCGTTCCGGCGGCAGGATGCCGTCAGGCGGACAGTCTCGCCCACATAGGCGTCGGTCTTGTCGGCCGTGACGACCACCTGGAAGATGTCGCCGTCGCGTTTCCAGTCCTGGTCCTGCGTCCGGTCCCCGTGATAGACGACCGTCCAGTCGTAAAGGCCGTTTCTCTCGATGTCAAAGTCCGTCGTGGCGTTGCCGCCGAGGTAGCTGCGGTAAGTGATGTCTCCCGCGTAGATCGATTCGGTCGAAGTGACCGACGCTTCCAGATAGGTCAGGGCATCCTGCTTCGCCCGCACCGCCGTGTTCCGGTCCGGGCTTTTTTCCTGGGATGACCGGATTCCGCCGATGGTTCCCTGGCGGTTTTCGGGCACATAGAAAACGAAGGTGCCCGAAGACGCTCCGGCGCCCTCCTGGAATTCCTGCTGGTCCCAGTCTTCCTCCCGGACGGCGTCGCCGAAGGGGCGGAGCATCCGGTTCAGGTTGCATACGCGGACCGACCGGATGGATGCCCCGGTCCAGTCGCAGGACAGATGGGCCGTCACTTTGGCCAGCAGCCGCCGGACCGGAATGACGGTCCCTTGGCCCGGCCAGGCCAGCCTGCCGGCCATCGGGATGCCGCGGGAGGCCAGCGCCTCCGTTCCCTCAGTATAGGAAGGGATTCTATAGGTAATAGCACTTAACTCGCTCTCTGAACGAGGTAAAGCGCCTGTCATATCTCCCATGTTTACCAGGGCGTACAGCGTATGGGGCCGGTCCGGCTCCAGGTCCAGGACCATGGCATCCAGGCCGGCTGCGAAATGGCCCGAAGCCGCGAGTGTTCCGTCCGCATAGGCGGCCAGGGTGATGCCGGTTTTCCGGGTCTCGATGTCCGGCGCGGTCAGAAGCGAGCGGGTCCGGACGGTCCAGGAATCCGCTTCCGCAATGTGGAAAGCGGTCGTTTCCGGACATTCCTGCCGGCAGGCGGCCAGCAGGACGGTGAGGGCCGTGAGGCAGATGATTCTTCTCATAGTTCCTTCGTTTTCATTGTTCGATCAGCGGGAACGTCGTCCCTTCCTCCCAGTCCGCAACCCGGACGTCGACCAGGCCCCGGACCAGGTCCACGGCTACGTAGATATCCTGGAGTTCCTCCGTCTTCCAGCTGTATCCGAGCCGGTCGATGTACTCGCCCAGGAGGAAGCGGGCCGGGACGGAACCTTCCGGCCGGATGGTGACCGCGAGGCCGTTGTCGCCCTGCCGCGGGACGCGGAAGGTGACGATGCTCTCCCCCTCGCGGGGAAGGGGCTCGCACCGGAACGGCCCGTCCACGGGCGAGAAATCCAGCAGGTCGAATCCGCAGGAGTTCCCCTCGACGAGGAACCGGCAGGTCCGGACGACGTCCGGGCTTTTCCGGATGTCGAGGAACACGGTGGCGAACTGCTTCCGGAAGGTGACGCTGGCATAGGCCATGTCGCCGGTGGCGTCGACCTCGCCGGACCAGGCGTAGAGAGAATCGGCTTCGGCCCCCGGCGGAATCCGCATCCGGCGTCCCTCCGCGAAGGCTTTCCGGTAACCCGTGCAGGCCGACAGGGACAGCATCCCCTTCGGAACGGGTTTCGTCCAGGCGGGGCGGGCCTCTTCGATGCGGATCCGGTTCCGGAACAGCAGGTCGTCGCTCCAGCCCAGCAGTTCCGCTTCGCCGGCCGCGTCGGGGTCGGTGAAGGAAACCTGCAGGTAGCAGGGACACGGGCCGCGGTCTTCCTTGACCGAGCAGGCCGTGCCGGCCGCAAGGAGGGCCAGGCAGGCGGGAATGAGCAATCTGTCCATGGTTCAGGAGGTTTCAGTGACGGGGTAGGAAGGGGACCAGTCCTCCGTGGAAGTGCGGAAAGTGACCTCGATCGAACCGGGTTCGTCCTTTTCCGGGTCCAGCGACCCCAGCGTCCGGATGACGGCTTCCTCGATGAGGTAGGTCCGGTTGCGCTGCGATTCGGGCAGCGTGACGGGGTAGTAGTACGTCCGGTCGCCGATCTGCGCTTCCAGGACCAGCCGGGTCCTGCGGCGGGTCCAGGTCCCGGACCGGGTGTCCAGGGACGCCGGCAGGGGATTCGGGTAGAAATAGAAGACGTGTTCCTGCGTGTGGGGCCGGTCGGCCGTGACGGGGATGTCCAGGCCGGTCTCGGCCAGGAGCCCGTCCACGCCCGCCTCGGAATGGAACCCCATCCGGTTGTGCCACACGGAGGCCGTGGAAAGGATGTCTTCCGCCGTCCAGTCGCTTCCGTAGCGGTTTTTCCCGTAACAGTTCGTCAGGTAGATGCCCTTCAGGCGGAAGGGACGGGCGGCGACGTCCGGATTCTTGAACTGGACGGATACCTTCCGGATCCCGGCCTTGCACACCAGCCGGTCCACGCCGATCCGCTGCACGCTCCCGTCCGGGACGGGCACGGTGACGGTCCGGCGGCCGGCCATCACCAGCCGCCCGGGCGCGTTGTCGCCGAGGGCGGATTCCGCCCCGGCGAGCGCGCCGGGGTCGGGGAATCCGGCCGGGGCGAACGACGCCGGGGGATTCACCACGGCATAGGCCGTGTATTCGCCCGCCGGGAGCGTCTTCCGGATCGCCGACCCGGAAGACGAGGTCCCGGCTTCCGCCAGCCGGCCGTCCCGGTACAGCAGCAGCGCCCAGTCGTCCACCGCGGCCTCGCCGTCCGTCCCGGTCGCGCGGGTCGTCTCTCCGAGGACGGAGAAGACGACCTCCACGCTCCCGGGCCCGGGCGGGGCCGCCCGGTGGCAGCCTCCGAGGATCAGCAGGCTGCCCAGCAGGGCCGTACAATTCGCTTTCATCGCGTCTAGAGCGTGATTTTACCCATGTTCAGGCCGAGTTCCCACTCGTTGACGGTGATCTGGACGGTCGCGTCCCCGGTCTCGATGGGCTTGTAAGGCACGTCGCCGGGACGGTGCCGGATGACCAGCTCGTCGATGACGTAGGTCTTGTTCCGCTCCAGGGCGGGCAGCACCACCGGGTAATAACCCTTCTTCTTCTCGAAGGTCACTTCGACGACGAGCAGCGTGTGGCGGGGTTTCCAGGTCGCGTCGTATGAATCGTCCTGCGTCGGGTTCGGATAGGGGTAGAACACGTGCTCCTTCGTGTACGGCTTCGCATTGTTGACCGTTGTCGAAGAAAGCTTGTCGTACAGGAGCGCGTCCAGGCCGCTGTCCTTGTGCCCGAGCTGGTTCACCCAGGTTCCGGGCGTCCCGTCCGCGGCGTAGGTGTTGTCACCGGCGACATTGATCAGGTAGATTCCGTCGATGGTCAGGGTCTCCTGGGCGAGCGCGTACTGGAAGTCCGTGGAGATCTTCTTGATGGACACCCGCGAGACGATGCGTTTCACGGTCACGGGGACGGTGCCGCCATCCTTGAGCTCCTGCTTGGTGGATCCGCTCATCACGAACGCGTCGGTCTTGTTGTCTGCCAGCTGGCTGACCTTGGCCTTGAGTTCGGCCTCCGTCGTCACGTCCTTGAGGGCGGGCGCGTTCACGAGGGCCCAGACCGTCCGCTCGCCGGACGTGGCCGTCAGCTGGGCGGTCATCGCCGCGCCGGCGTCCTGGTAGTCTTCCAGCTTGCCGTTGTTGAAGACGTACACCTGCAGGTTCGTGACTTTCGATTCGTTCGCATAGGTCACGGACGTGGCGCGCGTCGGCGCCGTTCCGAGGATGGTGACGTTCACTTCGACGGGCTTTCCGTCGATGTCGGCCTTCTCCCGGGTGCAGGAGGCGAGGGCCAGGGCGGCCAGGGCCGCGGTAACAAGGAAATGGGTTTTCATGGAATGAAATGAAAGGTTAGGGTTTGAATGTCAAGTTGTTGTCGTTTCCGTCCGGTTCCCGGTCCAGGCCGTACCGGCGGATGAGGCCGGCGATCTCCGGGTCCAGGTTCCCGCGGTGCACGAACGACGGGTTGAGGCGGCAGGCCTTCAGGTAGCTCTCGACGGCCCGCCGGTCGTCGCCCCGCCGGCTGTACAGGATCGCGAGGAGGTACAGGACCTTGTCGGTCCGTTCCATCGGCTCCAGGACCTCCAGGGCGGAGGCGTTGTAGTCCATGGCGCAGAAGGCGACGGCGGTGTTGTAGTCCTTGTAGGGCCGCAGCAGGGTGACCGCCTGCTCGTACTCCCGGTCGCGGATGGCCTGGAGGCCCCGCATGTAGGCCGTGTCCACCACGGTAGTATGGACCGTGTCCTTCTGCAGGCCTTTCCGGTGCAGGTGGAAGTCGAACCGCACCGTCCGGAGGCGGGGGTAGAGGCTTTCGCGGATGTGCCGGTAGGAGGGGAGTCTCTGGAGCCGCTGCTCCCGCAGGTCGGGCTCCAGGACGGAGGCTGTCCGTTCGTAATCCTCCTTCTCCTTCGCGCTCAAGTCGCCGTCTTCCCGCACGAGCGCGTCCAGCATCGTCCAGTTCTCCGGATTGTTCCGGGAGAGCAGCCGGATCTCCGCCGGCGCCTCCTCCCGGTACGTATCGTCCAGGCCGATGTGGAAGCTGCTCCGGCGGACGGAGTCGCGCCAGTGCCGGAGGAAGGCCTCGAAGTAGTCCGAGACGCTTTCCGACCGCCGCATGGACAGTTTCCGGTTGTGCTCGAACGACCCCTCCGGCGAACAGGAGGCCGTGACGACGATGGAGTCCAGGTCGAAGTCCCGGTGCTGCAGGAGGCTCCGCAGGTTTCCCTCGATGCGGGCCATCTCCTCCCGGTTGTGGCCGGTCTCCTTCCGGATCTCGGCGCGGCCCTGCTCGAAGTCGATGTAGCAGGCCGTGTTGGCCTGGACCCGGCGTTCGGTGACGACGGTCTTGTAGCGGACGGCGTCGTCGCTGAGGCCGCTGATGGAGCTGATGTAGAAGGTCAGGGGATCGGTCCGGGGCACCCGGTAGATCCGGCGGTCCTCCTCGAAGATGTCGCCCGACAGCAGGACGGTCGCCTTGCGGAGCGAGGGCCGCACGTGGATGGACTGCACATAATCGTAGAGGATGTCCCCGTCGGGGCTCACGATGACCGTGTCCAGCCGGAGTCCTTCCGTCACGATGGGCACTTTCACGTATTTGCGGAACATGTCGTCCTTGCGGCTCACTTTCCGCCGGTTCCGGCGGACGACGAGCTGGTTGGTGTAGTGTGCCAGCGCCTGCTGTTCGGTGATGCCGTAGTGGGAGCGGAACTCCTCCTCGGACACGGCCGTCGAGTCGGTCTTGTACCGGTAGATGTCCGGCAGGTTCCGCCGCAGGAACATCTCCAGCTGGAAGCGGTCGACGAAACGCGTGGAATCGGCCGCGATGGAATCGAGGAACCGCCGGTAATGCTCGTACCCCTTCAGCTGCGCCTTCCGGTAGCCTTCACCCGTGATGAGGATCGGGTCCAGCCGGAGGCTGTCTTCCGCCACGAACAGGTCCGGGTAGAAGCGGAGCTGCCACTCGCGGTCCTGCATCGCTTCCGGCACGATGATCCGGAAGTTGAGGTCCACCTTGCCGCTCCGTTCCGCCACGTTGCGGAAGCGGGCCGTCACCTTGGCCGCCTGGAGGACATCCGTGGCGACCATCTCTCCGTTCTCGTCCTTGACGGCCCGCATGATCAGCACCGCGTTTCCGTCCGGGTCTTCCACGACCATCGTGTCCCGGCGGGGTTCCCCGCCCATCGCGATCTCCGGCAGCTCCTTCTCGTCGGCGATGACCATCTGGGCGGCGAGGGACTGGCGGCGGAGCCGTTCCAGTTTTCCCTGGGGGCCGCAGCCGGCGAGAAGGAGGGCGGCCAGGAGGACCGCGCCTGTCAACCGCGTACGCATGGCGCTACAGGAATCTTTGGGGTTGCACCGGGTCGTCGTCGGAAGGGAGGATGGTCACGCGGCGGGCCAGGATTTCCCAGCCGCTCCGTTCTGCGCCGTCGGCCATCGTGAACCGGAAGGTGCGCACCCGGCCGGCGACCTGGACGATGACGCCCTTGCCGATCAGGTGCAGCTCCGGCATGTTCTTCCCCTCCCAGGCCGTGATGTTGAACCAGGTCACGTCCACGATCGGGTTGTTGCTGCGGTCCTTGTAGGAGTATTCGGTGACGAGGGAGAAGCGGCATACCTGGGAGTCGCCCACCCGGTTGAGGGAGGACTGGCCCACGATGCCGCGGAGTTCGATCTTGTTCAGAAATTCCATTGCAAACAGGTTTAATGGGGGTTGGACTTGGGCCGCCGGTCCGGGCGCGCTTCCGGAATCCGGCCGGGGACAAAGGTAGGGGAGAAGACTCCGGAAAGTCGCGGAAATAGGCCTCCGGGACGCATCTTTTTATGATTCTTGCCCGGATTGCGTGTTTCTTGCCCTCCCGGGAACGGGAAAAAACGGGCGTAAGAATAAATCTTGCCGCGCGGTTTTTCCGTTGTTTCAAAAAAACGTTAAAACCCGCGCTATTTTTCTTGTCATCCTTGGAATAACCCCGTGGAAGGGCCATCTTCACGCGGTAAAACGCGGAAGACTATGAAATACAGATTGGAGGAAACCGTCCCGCACTGTCTCGAGTGCGGCAATCCGCTGCCCTACGGGCGGAAGGACCGGAAGTTCTGCTGCCCGGCCTGCAAGAACCGGAACCACAACCGGGAGGCCCGGCGGTGGCGGTTCCGGTATTCCACGGTCATCGGCATCCTGGAGAAGAACCACGAGATCCTGCGCCACCTCATCCAGGTGGGCATCCGTTCCATCGCGAAGGAGGAACTCGCCCAGCTGGGCTACCGCCTGGAATTCGTGACGTCCAGCGGCCGGGAGGGCTGCCGGACCGTATGCCGCTGCTTCGACATCGTCTTCTTCGACATGGGCTCCCGGATCTCGGGGATCGCGATGGAAGACCTGCCCTGGGCCCGCGACGAAGCGGCCGGGGCATAAAAAAGGCTGGCTCGGAATGAGCCAGCCTATTCTTTACGCGCCGCGGATCGTTACGCGGCTTTCTGCTTCTTCTGCGGGTCCTTGAACAGGATCCAGAACAGGACGCCCACCACGAAGGCGTAGGCGGCGAAGATGTACCAGGCCTTGGCCCAGTTAGAAGGGTTTGCTTCAACGTTGCAGGCCTCTACGACCGCGCCGGCGGCAAGGGTGCCGATGGTGGCGCCGAAGCCGTTGGTCATCATCATGAACAGGCCCTGGGCGCTGGAACGGATGTCTTTGGGAGCTTCAGTATCCACATACAGCGAGCCGGAGATGTTGAAAAAATCGAATGCCATACCGTACACGATGCAACTCAGGATGAAAAGCAGTACGCCAGGCATGCCAGGATCGCCCAGCCCGAAGAATGCAAAACGCAGGACCCATGCAAACATGGAGATGAGCATCACCTTCTTGATGCCGAATCGTTTCATGAAGAAGGGAATCAAGAGTATGCAGAGTGTTTCAGAAGCCTGTGAGATAGCGATGAGAGCGTTGGAGTTCTTGACGGCGAAAGTGTCGGCATAAACTTTGACACCATCTACGACGATGTCCTTGAAAGAGCCTAGGAAGGTATTGGCATACCCGTTTGTAATCTGAAGGGATGCGCCCAGCAGCATACTGAATATGAAGAAGATAGCAAACTGTGGATCCTTGAACAGACTAAAAGCCTTCAGTCCGAATGCTTCGGCGAAAGACTTTTTCCCTGCCGTCTTGTTCACAGGGCAGGATGGCATCGTGAGTGCGTAGCCACAGAGGATGAGCGACAGAATCCCGGAAGAAATAAGTTGCGTATAGCTGTCCTGCATAGCTACACCGCCGATGTGCAGGAAATTAGTCAGGAGCATCGAGCAGATGAAGCCCACGGTACCGAATACGCGGATAGGCGGGAAATCCTTGACAGGATCCATTCCTTCCTTGCCCAAAGCGTTGTAAGAGACAGAGTTGTCTAGGGCAATTGTGGGCATGAAAAATGCTACGCTTAAACTATAGAGGATGAACAGGGGAGCAAACTGGACGTTATCCCCCGCGCTCATGCAATAGAAGCCCGCACCTGCCATGAAAACGCCAGCCAATCCATGACAGAGCGACAACACCTTCTGCGCCTCCATTTTACGGTCAGCAACGATTCCCATGAGGGTAGGCATGAAAATGGACACGATGCCCTGCATCGCGAAAAACCATTTGATTTGGGAAAGCATCCCGATATTTCCCAGATAACGGCCGAGTGAGGTAAGATAGGCACCCCAGACGGCGAACTCCAGGAAGTTCATCAGGATGAGCTTAAGGGTAATTGGTTTGATTTTCATCGCACGTATAGTTTGGTTATTGTTTCTCAATCACACAAAAATACGAAAAAATCCGTAACTTTGACCGATTAAAGGAAATTTGATGTTCTCGTTCCAGCTCACAGCCCGGGATCCCGGGTCCGCCGCCCGCGCGGGCGTGATCTCCACCGACCACGGGGAGATCCGCACCCCCATCTTCATGCCGGTGGGCACCGTCGGCTCCGTCAAGGGTGTCTACCACAAGGACCTGGAGGAGGACATCCGGGCCGAAATCATCCTCGGCAACACCTACCACCTCTATCTCCGTCCGGGCCTGGACACGCTCCGCAAGGCCGGCGGCCTGCACAAGTTCGAGCACTGGGACCGGCCCATCCTCACGGACAGCGGCGGCTTCCAGGTCTTCTCCCTGGCGCCCATCCGCAAGCTCACCCCGGAAGGATGCCGGTTCGCCTCCCACATCGACGGCTCCCGCCACACCTTCACCCCGGAGAACAACGTGGACACCCAGCGCATCATCGGGGCCGACATCATCATGGCCCTGGACGAGTGCTGCCCGGGTGACGCGGACATCCGCTACGCCACGAAGTCCCTGAAGCTGACGCAGGGCTGGCTGGAGCGCTTCGCCGCGCATTTCGACGAGACGGAACCCCTGTACGGCTACGGCCAGACGATGTTCCCCATCATCCAGGGCTGCGTGTATCCGGACCTGCGGAAGCAGGCGGTGGAGCACGCGCTGGGCCTGGACAACGCGAACCGCGGCGGCTACGCCGTCGGCGGCCTCGCGGTCGGGGAGCCCACCGAGAAGATGTACGAGATGCTGGAGGTGACCTGCCCGCTCCTGCCGGAGGGCAAGCCCCGCTACCTGATGGGCGTAGGCACGCCGGCGAACATCCTCGAGGGCATCGCCCGCGGCATCGACATGTTCGACTGCGTGATGCCCACGCGCAACGGCCGCAATGGCATGCTTTTCACATGGCAGGGCATCATGAACATGCGCAATGCCAAGTGGACGGACGACTTCACGCCGCTGGATCCGGAAGGGACCTCGTTCGTGGACCACTACTATACCCGGGCGTACCTCCACCACCTGTTCGTCGCGAAGGAGATGTTCGCGGCGATGGTGGCCACGGAGCATAACCTCGCCTTCTACCTGGACCTCGTCCGCACGGCCCGCCGCCACATCGAGGCGGGGGACTTCGCGGCCTGGAAGGACGTGACTGTCAAAAAGCTGACGCAGAGACTGTAATGGGAATCAAGAAACTCGACTGGTATATCATCAAGAAGTTCCTGGGGTCGTTCATCGTCGCCCTGGGCCTGCTGACGGTCATCGTCATCATCTTCGACCTGAGCGAGAAGATCGACGACTTCGTCCAGAAGGAGGCCCCGCTGAAGGCGATCGTCGTGGACTACTACCTGAACTTCATCCCGTACTTCATGAACATGTACAGCCCGATGGTCGTGTTCCTGACGGTGATCCTGTTCACGTCCAAGATGGCGCAGAATTCCGAGATCGTCGCCATCCTCTCCTGCGGCGTCAGTTTCCACCGGATGATGGTGCCGTACCTGGTGTCGGCCTGCATCGTCGCGCTGGTGTCGATGGGACTCGGCCTCTGGGTGATCCCCCGGGCCAACGTCACGCGGGTGGCCTTCGAGCAGAAGTACAACCCCCGCGCGAAAGTCAAGTTCGGGCACGACATGCATTACAAGCTGGAGGACAACAAGTTCGTGTATCTGGAGTCCTTCAGCTCCTGGAACAATACCGCCTACAACTTCACCCTCGAGCAGATCTCGGACGACCACATGATCTCCAAGCTCTCCGCGGAGTCGGCCCAGTGGGACAGCCTCAGCGGGAAGTGGAAGCTCCGCAACTGGTTCATCCGCGACTACGGCGAGGGCATGCAGGACCGGATCCGCTCGGGCCGGCAGCTGGACACCACGCTGAGCCTCACCATCGACGACTTCTACTACAACGACTATACGATCGAGCAGCTGGACGCGTCGCAGATGGACCAGCTCATCGACACCCAGCGCGCCCGCGGCGACGCGACGGTGATGTACCCCCTGATGCAGAAGCACCGGAGGTATTCGATGCCGCTCTCGGCCATCATCCTGACCGTCATCGCCGTCTCCCTGTGCTCGAAGAAGCGGCGGGGCGGCATGGGCTGGAACATCGCCGTGGGCCTCGCCCTCGGCTTCTCCTACGTCCTGTTCGAGCAGTTCAGCAAGATGTTCGTCGTGACGGACACCCTGCCCGCGGGCATCGCCACCTGGATCCCGAACATCCTCTATGCCCTCATTGCGGCCTTCCTGTACATCATCGCTCCGAAATAGATACTCCGACAAGCTCAGTATGACAACAGTCAAAGTCAAAATCGTCAACAAGTCCGGCCAGCCCGTGCCGGCCTATGCGACCGCCCTTTCCGCCGGGATGGACCTCCGGGCCTGCCTGGAGGCGCCCGTCACCCTCGGTCCGCTGGAGCGGACCCTCGTCCCGACGGGCCTCTACATCGCCCTGCCGGCCGGCTTCGAGGCGCAGGTGCGCCCCCGCAGCGGCCTCGCGGCGAAGCACGGCATCACGGTCCTGAACACCCCCGGCACCATCGACGCGGACTACCGGGGCGAGATCAAGGTCATCCTCGTGAACCTGTCGAACACCCCGTTCGAGATCGTTCCCGGGGAGCGGATCGCGCAAATGGTCGTCGCCCGCCACGAGCGGGTGGAATGGGAAGAGACCGACAGCCTGGACGAGACGGAACGCGGCGCCGGCGGTTTCGGCAGCACTGGAAGATAAACTATGGAAATCAGCGAGTTATATGGCCTGTTCCGCGCCTCCAAGGGCGTGAATACGGACACCCGGACCATCCAGCCCGGCCAGCTTTTCGTCGCCCTCAAGGGCGAGACGTTCGACGGCAACGCCTATGCGATGAAGGCCCTCGAGGCCGGCGCCGCCTATGCCATCGTCAATGACTATGCCGAGGGCGACGACCCCCGCCTCCTCCGTTTCCCGGACACGCTCCGGACCCTGAAGGAGCTCGCGGCCTTCCATCGGCAGCAGCTGGAGATCCCGGTCATCGGCCTGACCGGCACGAACGGAAAGACCACCACCAAGGAACTCATCCGCGAGGTCCTGGCCACGCATTTCACCGTCGCGGCCACGAAAGGAAACCTGAACAACGACATCGGCGTGCCGCTTTCGGTCCTGAAGATAGGGGAAGATACCGAGATTGCCATCATCGAGATGGGTGCCAGTCATCCCGATGACCTTAAGCCGCTCCTGGCGGTGGCCCAGCCTACGCACGGTCTTATCACCAATGTGGGAAAGGCGCATCTTCTGGGCTTTGGCAGTTTCGAGGGCGTAAAGTATGCCAAGGGGCAGCTTTACGACTATCTCAAGGCGCATGATGGCGTGGCTTTCGCCAATGCCGACGACGAAACCCTGCAGGAAATGCTTTGGGAACGGGATCTGGCCATGATTCCGTACGGCCTTGAGGGGGTGACGGTTCTGCCGGCATCGGCCGATGAACCTTTCCTGCGCATGCAACTGCCCGGCGGCGCCGTCCTGGAGACGCACCTCGTGGGTGCCTACAATGCCTACAATATTCTGGCAGCGCTCAAGATAGGCTGGTTCTTCCAGGTTCCCGAGGCCGACGCCATGGCGGCCATCGCTTCATACACTCCTTCCAATAACCGCTCTCAACTGCTTAAGACAGAAAAGAATACGGTTATTGTGGATGCGTATAACGCCAATCCTTCTTCCATTGCGGTGGCGCTCGATAACCTGGCGCTGGCGCAGGGAAAGAAGGTGGCGCTTCTTGGAGACATGCGTGAACTGGGGGCCGATGCCGCTGCTGAGCATGCCCGCGTTGTTGCGCGTCTCAGCGGTCAAGAGGCTTTCCTGGTGGGCGAGGAGTTTACGAAAGCGGCAGCCGGAACTGGTATCCGCTGCTA
>JAEEGH010008747.1_pt1 | contig 23808 bp, 21 predicted proteins | sample 9134181 | NCBI WGS metagenome assembly JAEEGH01 (sample SAMN16246544, study PRJNA631951) | gut metagenome | biome: gut microbiome; feature: rumen; material: DP-attached | host: Bos | place: Iran: Karaj | collected 2018-10
GCATGCAGCGTGCTGCGGCTGTTCGCATTTGCTCTCCATATACTGTTCTCGTTCACTGAGATCTTCAGGTCCATACCCGACGAGCCTGTTGATATCACCGCGGCATCCTCGCCCGCAGCCCTCTCGACATATACATACAGACCCTGGATGTTCAGATCCTCGACGAGGATGAATCCGCCGACACCGCTCATTTGAACCTTTCCGGACACAAGGTAAGGCCGCTCATTCATCAGGATGACGGAATCCCGGTCCGCCGTCAGGGTATGGCTCAAGACCCCGATACTCTTACCCTGCGGAAGCAGGACGGTACCGCTCTGCAGGGACAGGGTGCTCCGGTAGAAGGATACGGTCGCGGTGCAACCCTCGGGAGCCGACAGTGTCACATTATTGCCCACTATCGGGTTATCCTCGTCGATCAGGACCGCTCCCGAGACGAGGGTGACCGTAAGGTCTGAGTCCACGCGGAACTCAGCTTCGGTTATCTCTGACGCACTGTAGACGAAGGAACGTACCGTGTAGTTCCGGGACTGCGACCCTACGGCGACCGAGATATTGGGATATTCGGTGGAAGCTGTGAAACCGACGGTATCGCCGACGGTCACCGTTACGGCTCCCGTGATGTCGATGAAAGTCCCGTCGGCCGCCATGACCCTGAGGGTGACGGGCTGCTGGGAGGAGATGCTCACGCTTCCGGATATCAGAACCGAGTGGGAGTCCACTTCGGTGAATACCGCATTGGTGATGGCGGTGTACTGGCTTCCGTCGAGGGCATCGTAGGTGTCCCCGATTTCCACCACTGTGTTCAGACTGAAGCTGCCGGTGAGCCTGCTCAGACTTCCGTTGGATACGGTGGCCGAGAACGGGGCTTCGGTGACCCTCGCACTTGTGCTCACCTCGAGACTGCTCTGGGCGACACCGTATATCCCGAACACCAAACCGTTATCATTGGTGCTGACGGTCGGAGGATCGGCAGAATTGTCTATCTCCAGGTAGCAGGAGGACCCCGCGGTGCTCGCGTCGTTGCGGACTGCCCAATCGGCAGTGCCGCCGTCGTCCCCCAAATAGGCCAGGGCCCCGTTGCCCAGCGTGATGCTCTGATCCGGGGTCAGGAATACGCCCGCCATGGTGGCGTCTTCGGTGTTGCAGATCTCGTAATCAACCGTTCCCGACCCTATTGCCGTGAAGGCAACACCGTCCGTCAGGGCCCCGTTCTGTATATTCGAACCCATGAGGAATGCCGAATCGGCACCGATGCTGACGGTCACGACGGATCCGGTGTTAGAAACGGACAAGCTCCCGGAACCGGACGGACCGATGAACATCTCGTTCGTCTTGACATAGCAGCCGGAGAACGAAACGGCGCCTGATATGAGATTGGCCGAACCGTCGTTCCTGTATTGGATGGTGACGTCGCCTGAATCCGCGAATCCGTACCCGTTTCCTTCGACCCATATCGTCGGGGAACCCTGTTCGCGATGGAACACCGTAGTGTACCCCAGATAGGGACTTATGACCGTGGGGTCGGTACTGTTGAACTTCAGCATCATCACGGTCTGATTGTAATTGGAATAGGTGATGGAGGAACCGTCGCCGAATGCGGCGGTCACCGAACAGTGGTTATCGACTGCGTTGGACAGGTTCATAGCACCCATGTTGAGCGAAAGGAAGAAGTTGGATCCGTTTCCCTCGGTACATGTGAGGGTGACGGTCTTATCAGGATCGTCCGTGTTAGTGATCGTTATCGGATTTGCAAGGTCGAACTTCAGCACCCCGTTGACATAGCTGTACAGACTTTCGGCGGTAACGGAGAAACGGTAGTTGCCGGTGCGGATGCTGCCCTTGAACAACCCGTTGGTTATGTCGATGATACATCCTGAATCGGTTCTGAGGCCCGTCGTGAGGGATGAGGTCGGTTCCGTGCTTTCAACGTAAAAAACATCCCCGAAAGTCGAGGGGATGCTAATCCCGCCGTTGACCAGTGTGACCTGGATGCCGCCGCTGTTCTTGAGCATGAAGATGCTGGTGGAAACGTCTGCCCCGAGGTTGGTGAGGGTGAACGTCCTCTCCTCATCCTGGTTGTTTCTGGTCCACCGGATGGTTATCTCGTTGACGGTACCCGAGGGATAGTTCTCCGGATAGCTGTCGGCGATGACGTATGTTTCGTTATTGTACACCCCGAGGACTGCCGGTGTATGTTCCTGCGTGACGGGACCGGAGGCTTTTATCTGGTATTCCTGGCCACCGGTGTAGAAGGTCTGGAAACTGTCGCTCAGATCTGCGGAGTTAGTCAGGTCGCCCGGAGTCAGCGAAGTGGTTGCCGAGGATTCGTCATTTTCCCCGGGGAATGCAAGGACCGAGACCGAAAGCAGGAACACTGCCGCAACAATCAGATACCTTCCCTTCATCTCCGTCCCTCTCACGCGACTACTCGCGTTAATAATAGTAGACAGAATGTAAAACCGATACAAAAAGGCCACGTTTCGCGATGAACAGAACGGACGGCCGCGGACCCTCCCGCGGAGACCCCGGAAAGGGTGCTCCGCAGAGAAGACCCAGATGTTTGAAAATCAATCCATGTCGTAATCGGTGGTGGTGAAGGCGGTGGTGGTACCGGCCATGACCGCTCCGATCACGACGAACAGCGGGATGAAGAACAGGTTGTTCGCCATGTAGAAGGCCGCCAGGCCCAGGAAGAACCCGACCAGTCCGCCTATGAACAGTCCGGCACGGATCCTCCTGGTGCGCTGGGGCGATTTGCGCTTCATCTCAGACCTTCTTGTCGAGGGCGGACTCGACGGCGGAGACCATCTTGTCCACGATCTCCTTGGAGCCGCCGGTGTAGGATGCGGGGTCCATGACGGAGGCGAGCTCCTCCTTGGTGAAGACCTTCCTCACGTCCTCCCTCTCCCAGAGGGTGTCCAGCAGCTGCCTCTCCTCGTTCTCGGCGACCATGGAGGCCTCGCGGACGATCTCGTGCGCGTCCTGCCTTCCGACGCCCTTGCCGACGAAGGCCATCATGACGGGCTCGGCCATGATGAGTCCGTGGGCCATCTCGATGTTCCTGAGCATCTTGTCCCTGTGGACGTCCAGTCCCTCGAAGACCTTGTTCATCTTGTAGAGCATGTAGTCGATGAGGCTGAAGACGTGGGGCAGGGTGAACCTCTCGGCGGAGGAGTTGGACAGGTCCCTCTCGTGCCAGAGGACCTGGCTCTCGAAGGTGGGCATGACCATTCCCCTGAGGACCCTGGCGAGTCCGCAGACGTTCTCGGAGTTGATGGGGTTCCTCTTCTGGGCCATGGTGGAGCTGCCGACCTGGTGCTTCTCGTCGAAGTACTCGGAGACCTCGCCGATCTCGGACCTCTGGAGGTTCCTGACCTCGGTGGCGTACCTCTCGAGGGAGGTTCCGAGGGTGGCCATGAGGCACACCAGCTCGGTGTACCTGTCCCTGCCGACGACCTGGGTGGCGGCGGGCTCGTAGGTCAGTCCGAGGTCGGACATGACGAGCCTCTGGATCTGGAAGAAGGTCTTTCCGAGGGCGGCTCCGGTTCCGACGGCTCCCGCCATCTTTCCGGCGCAGGCCCTGGGCATGATCTCGTCGAGCCTCTCCCTGTACCTGAGCATCTCGGCGATGTATCCCGCGATCTTGAATCCGTAGGTGATGGGGATGGCGAACTGGGCGTGGGTCCTGCCGATCTCCAGGGTGTCCCTCTCCTGCTTCGCGAGCTTGGCGAGGGTGTAGAGGAAGGTGTCGACGTCCTCGGCGACGAGCTCGAGGGCCTCCTTGATCTGAAGGGCGGTGGCGGTGTCGACGATGTCGTTGGAGGTGGCTCCCAGGTGCACGTACTTGCCGGCGGTTCCCTGGCACTGCTCGGTCATGGCCTTGACCATGGCCATGAGGTCGTGGTTGGTGAACTTCTCGATCTCCTTGATCCTCTCAACTTTGACCAAATCGGACTCGGCGACGCGGGTAATCTCGGCGGCGTCCTCTTTGGAGATCTCTCCCAGTTCGGCGTGGGCCCTGGCGAGGGCTGCTTCTACGAGCATCTGTTTCCTGATGCGGCTCTCCTCGGAGAAGATTGCCTTCATCTCCTTACGGCCGTACCTGTAATCCAAGGGGCAGATGAATTCGCTCATGATATCAATGGGTGCGGGAATGCACCCGACATATAATAGGTGTGCGCAGGCGGGAACGGTCGTGTCAGCGGTAACCGTCGCCGATACGCTCGGTACGGGCCCTGCGCTCGGTGGCATCGGCCACCGATTGGGCAAATTCCTCCGCCCTGCCGACGGGTACGGCGGCGGTGACGGCGACCGTCTCCTCGTAGACGATCTCGGGAGGTACTGCGCAAAGGCCACGGCACTTGGCGTTGAAGGCGTTCAGGTCAGCGTACGAAAGGATGATCCGGAAGATGGCACATGCCTGCCTTTTCACTATGCTGGCACATTCGATCGCATCACTGGCTGACTGGGTGTAGGCATGGACCAGTCCGCCGGTCCCGAGGAGGGTCCCGCCGAAGTATCTCACCACCACTACCATGGTGTCGGTGAGCTCCCTCCCTTTGATTACGGAGAGGATCGGCTTGGCCGCGGTGCCCGAGGGCTCGCCGTTATCGCTGCTTTTCTCGGTGCGTAGCGTCCCACCGTAGACCGCCGCATAGCAGTAATGGGTGGCATTGGGATACCTGTGTGAGACCTCGGAGAGATTCGACTGGATATCGGATTCGGTCACGCAGGGCAGGGCGATGCCGATGAAGCGGGAGCCCTTGACACGGGACTCGGATTCGGACGTGCCGGAGATGGTGAGATAATCGGCGAAGAGCGCCATGTAAAAAGGGAAAGATGGGGGTCGGACCCCCTGTTGTTACTGTTTTATGGCATCAGGCCGTTCTTGCGGAGCTCGCTGGCGACGTTGTCGACGGCACGGATGGCGTCGTCCTTGACCTTGGCGCCTGCGCAGACGAGCTTTCCGGATCCGAACAGGAGGATGACGACCTTGGGGTCGTCGAGCCTGAAGACGAGACCGGGGAACTGCTCGGGCTCGTACTCGACCCTCTCGAGTCCGAGGGTGATGGCGACGGTGTTGAGGTTGAGCTCGTAACCGAGGTCGGAAGATGCGACCATGTTCTGGATGTCGATCTTGGGCTTGATGGGGATGTCGATTCCGATTCCCTTGAGGTCCTCTACGACCTTGGAGACGGCCCTCTCGACGTCCTCGCGGGACTTTCCACCGGTGCATACGAGCTTTCCGCTCTTGAAGAGCAGGGTAGCGGTCTTGGGTTCGGAGATCCTGTAGATCAGACCGGGGAACTGTTTGGGATCGTACTGAGCAGTCTCGAAAGAATCGAGAATCTTGAAAAGATCCAGTTCGGTTCCCAGGGAACTGGAGGCTACGATGTTCTGTATGTCAATGGTGGTCATGCACCTAGCGATATTGATGGACTATATAAAGCTTTATAAAGACAAATTCGAACGGACTCATCGATATATAGTTCCGAGCCCATCATGTAGCGAATGGAAAAGAGGGAGCTCCTGAACCTGTCGTGCCTCGTCGCCGGGGTATTCATCTTCAACATGTCGGAGTTCACCCCCACCGGCCTGATGACCAGCATCTGCGACGACCTGGCCATCTCCGAATCGGACATCGGGCTCATCATCTCGGTCTACGCATGGCTGGTTGCTATTTTGGCCATCCCCCTCATGACCCTGCTGAAGGACATGGAGTACCGCCGCCTTCTGCTGATCTCCATATTCCTGTTCGCCGTGTTCCATGTGATGACCGGGCTGTCGGACAGCTACGGCATGCTGTTCGCCTCCCGCATGGGGGTGGCGGTGTCCCATGCCATCTTCTGGTCATCCGTGGTCGCCATAGCTGTGAAAGTGGTTTCCGACGAGCACCGCAGCATCGCCATCGGCTCCGTCTCGGTGGGTACCGCGATCGCCCTCATCATGGGGATGCCCATCGGACGCGCCATCGGACTGGCGGTCGGATGGAGGATGACTTTCATAGTGCTGGCACTGTTGGCCTTCCTGCTCATTGTACTGGTCCTCGCGGTGTTCCCGAGGGTGGAGAACCCCGGCACCTTCACGGTCAGCCGCTTCCCCGAGATCTTCGCCAACAAGGTACTGCTCGGAGTGTACCTGCTGCTGTTCGTGTTCATGATGGGATTCTACGAGTTCTACAGTTATCTCGAACCTTTCCTCAAACAGGTGGCCGGCATATCGGACAGCGCGGTGAGCACCGCCATGGCCCTTTTCGGAATCGCGGGAATAGCTGCGGGAGCGTGCTTCGCCAGGTTCTACGACAGGCACAGATACATCTACCTGGCGGTGCCCTGCATCCTGGCGGCATCGAGCTTCTACCTCATCGGCAACCCCTGCGGCTCCGAGTCCGGGGTGTTTGTCCTGAGCTTCGTCATCGGATTCTGCATGACATCGTTCACCAGCGCACTGCAGTCGGTGAACATCGGAAATGCGCCCGGGGACGGTTCCACCATGGCCACCGCCATGTTCTCCGCCACGTTCAACGTCGGGATCGCCATAGGCACCATGATTGGCGGGTTCGTCATCGACAGCACCGGTATCTCGATGATCGGCAACGCAGGAGGTTCCATACTCCTGCTGGCGTTCATCCTGGCCGTGCTGGCGGTCGTTCCGGCCGCACTCAAAAGAGAGAAGAACCCCGCACCGTGACGGTGCGGGAATGGGTTTCAGATCTGGGCGAAGGCCTGCTCCAGGTCCGCGATGAGGTCGCGGATGTTCTCCGCACCGACGGAGATCCTGACGGTCTGGGGAGTGATGTGCACGGAGGCGAGCTCCTCCTCGGTCAGCTGGGAATGGGTGGTGCTGGCGGGGTGGATGATGAGGGACTTCTCATCTGCCACGTTGGCGAGCAGGCTGAAGATCTTCAGCGATTCCGTGAGCTTCTGGGTCTGTTCCTTAGTGCCGTTCACGTCGAAGGTGAAGATGCATCCCGCCCCGTTGGGGAAATACTTCTCGTAGAGGGCATGGGTGGGGCTGTCGGGAAGCGAGGGGTGGCTCACCGACTTGACCTTGGGATTCTTCTTCAGGTAGTCCACGATCTTGAGGGCGTTGTCCACCTGCTTGTCGATGCGCAGGGAGAGGGTCTCCAGGGACACCAGCAGCGCGAAGGCGTTGACAGGCGATATGCATGCTCCGATGTCGCGGAGGGTGATGCACCTGATCCAGGTCACGAGGGCGGTGGTGGGCATGGCGTCGGCGAAGACGACCCCGTGGTAGGAGGGGTCGGGCTCGGATAGGTTGGTGTACTTCTTCCAGGCCTTCCAGGGGGTCTTGCCGGATTCGACGATGATGCCTCCGAGAACGGTACCGTGGCCGGAGATGAACTTGGTAGCGGATTCCACGACGACGTCCGCCCCGTGCTCCAGGGGCCTGCAGATGTAGGGGGAGGCGAAGGTGTTGTCGATGACGAGGGCTATCTGATGCCTGTGGGCGATCTCGGCGATGGCCTCGATGTCCGTCACGTCGGAATTGGGGTTGCCGAAGGTCTCGGCGAAGATGACCTTGGTCTTGGGGGTGATGGCCTTCTCGAAGTTGGCAGGGTCGGAGGGGTCCACCCATATGGTGTTGATGCCATTGTTGACCCTGAAGGTGTGCTCGAAGAGGTTGTAGGTGCCTCCGTAGATGTTGTTGGCGGACACGATGTCATCGCCGGCGAGGGCCAGGGCGTTCACGGCATAAGCGACGGCGGCGGCACCGGAGGCCACGGCGAGCGCTGCGGAGCCTCCCTCGAGGGCGGCCACACGGTCCTCGAAGATGGCCTGGGTGGTGTTGTTGAGCCTGCCGTAGATGTTGCCGCTCTCCTTGAGCGCGAACCTGTCGGCGGCCTGCTTGGAATCCTTGAACACGTAGGAAGTGGTGAGGTAGATGGGGACGGCCCTGGCGTCGGTGACGGGGTCGGGCTGCTCCTGTCCCTTGTGGATCTGGAGGGTGTCGAACCTCAGTCCGTTGGGATTGAGGGGGCCCTTGGGGATGTTGTACTTGTCCTCTACGGTGAATTCCTTGTCGTTTGCCATGAATGTGACTCCTTCGCAGGGTGCCCTGCCTTATGCTCACGGGATTGGCCACACCCTATAAACACGTATTGCGAGCGGGAAAAGTGTAATATGAACTCGGCCATCGCCACCTCTCTGGCGGCATCCTCCTTCCCCTCCCTGGCCATGGCGACCGTGCCCGGTGCGGTGTTCAGCGTATGGCACAACATCTCGGGCGCCGTCCTTGCTGGATACTACTCGAGGAGACCCGTGAAGGAACCGCCGGAAGAAGACTCCGAATGATTCCAAAATACTTATCTGGCTCATTTGAGGAAATCGAGGTTCCCTTCCTTCGCCAGCTTCCTGTAGAACTCTGCCACAGCCTCCGAATGGGTCATGCCCAGCTTCCCGAGGACCTGTTCCACATCGTAGAGCAGGATGGGATCCATCCTGACGTCCACCGCCGCGTCGCGCAGGAGATTCGCGTCCCTGAGCCCGAGGCTCTCGTATATCCCGGCGATGAAACGGTTGTAACGGACGCCCTTCGCCCTCGCCGCATCGCGGATGAGCTCGGTGGTGTTGGAGCCGTACTGCGAGGCCTTCTTGGTGCGGTGGGCCAGAATCGGGAACCCGAGTTCCTCGGCAACGGTCTTGAGCACCATCTTCCTGTCCTCCAGGGAGCGGGGCCTGATCTCGTCGGGATCCACCAGACCGACCTGCCTGACCACCTCCCCGTCGAGATACGGGTAGAAGAGCCTCTTCCTGAAATTGGAGGCGATGGCAAGCTCGCAGGGGACGGATACCTTCATCAGTCTCTCGACACCCCATTCCATCACGGCGCGGTACTCGGCCTCGTCCTCGTCGACCGTTCTCGCGCATCCTCCGAAGTACTCGTCGGAGCCCTGTCCGGTGAGGATTATGGGTTCGCCGGCCTGCCTGCAGACGGTGAAAAGCTGGAGTTCGTAGGAGATGGTGAACGGATCGGATACCTTGGTCGCCTGGATGAGTTCGCGGATGTCATCCTCGATGCTCCCGGGAGAGATCCTGCAATGGACCCAAGGCAGACCGAGCTTCTCGGCCAATTCCTTCCCGGCCGCGACATCGAAGGAGTCGTCGGTACCGCATGTGTAGCAGGTCACCGATCTGGCGTATTTCTTAGCTAACGCGGCTACCAATCCCGAATCCATTCCACCAGAGAAAGCGATTCCCACTTCCTTGCCCTCACAGGCTTTCCGAACTGCGGATTCGATTGCTTTACCGAGAGCTTCGTATCTTGACATATCAAACACTTTGAAATTTTTACGTGCTTTTACGTACTTTATTCAAATCTTTTCCAGACATCCCCTGTCACATAATATTAATTGAAAAACTTACGTGCATTTACGTACTTTTTTCAGCAAGAACTCGCGGCTTTGTGACAATTGAACGAAGTCTAACCCGTTTGCCACTTGCGGATTTGCAACTTAAGAAAAAGGCGAGATGTCTGGAGAAAAGATAAGGGGAGGGTGCTTTGAGGGACGGATTGCTCCGTCCCTTTTGTTGTGGTTTCAGGCCTGCTTCTTCGACAGAAGGTCGGGGTTGAACCCATCTTCATGAGCACGATCGCTGCGACGAGCGCTACCACGACAATGGCAATCACGACCACGATCCAGATCGGGAATCCTCCGCCATTAGGGGATGAAACATCCTCGAACACGATTGCGTAAGTAGAGAAGTGGTTCGTGGTGAATACTACCTTGCCCTCGCAGGCTTTCGGACAACTTCTTCGATCGCTCTGCCGGGAACGCCTCTACGCATCCGCTCATATACCAGGAAACCGATGGTCTTACGCCGTTAAGACGGTAAAAAGGAAGTTCACGGCACCATGGCAGACATCCTGTTCATCACCGAAGTCCTACTGGCGTGGGCCTTTCTGACTATCATCCAGATACCTCTGAGAAAGAAGGAACACAGGATCATAGGTTCGGCCGTCTTCATTCTCAAGATTGTCCTGATTCCTTTGGTCGCGCTCCTGTTCGTCGCCGCCGATTGGGTGACGGGGTACACCTACCGCGGCATCACCTGCGCATTCTATGTGGCACTGATTGCGGATGTCATTGCCGGTGCCGTCGAATTCGCCGTCCGCATGATCAGGACCCGGAACGACGATAAGGAAAAACGCCACGCATTCGACCACCGGGTGGGCACCCCGGTGAGTCTGGTCATCTGCGTCGCAGTGCTGGCATTCGGAACGGTCACCGCCGGTACCGTAGGCATGACAACCCATGAATGGCAGGCCGACGGCCTCACTGATACGCATACGTTCGCGTTCGCATCCGACATCCACGCCGGTTCCGACCAATCCATGGACGCGCTCAGGGATTTCTGCGGACAGGTCAACACATCAGACGCTGAGTTCCTGATCCTCGGAGGGGACATAACGGACGAGTACACCACCTACGACAGGATGGTCGAGACCTACGGCATACTGTCCACGGTGAGCATCCCGGTGTACCTCGTGATGGGCAACCACGACAGACAGCTATACTCTCACTACGCCGGGGGCCGCACATACACCGATGTGCAGCTCCTGGACGCTATAGACTCCGCAGGTATCAAGCTCCTGCGCGACGAATTCGTGCTGGTGGACAGCGATCTGGTCCTCCTCGGCAGGGAGGACGTCAGCGCCGGAGATGCGAGGAAGGCCTGGGCCGATCTTTCCAATCCGTATCCCGGCAAGACCCTGATAGTGGCGGACCACCAGCCATACGATAAGGACCAGCTCAAAGCGGAGGTCTCCGCCCTGCAGCTGTCCGGGCACACCCATGCGGGACAGTTATGGCCCCTGCAGACCATCTACAACCTGCTCGGTTACCCCGCATACGGAGAATTCGACTATCCCGGAACGCGCCTGTATGTGAGTCCGGGTCTTAACGGATGGTCACCTCCGATGCGCACCGAGGTGCACTGCGGCTGGGAACTGATCACGTTGCACCCCTGAACGGCCGAGGCTGCCAAATGGCGCTGCCGACACAATACTTATCAGTTCAGGAGCGATATCCGTTAACATCATATGCTGCCGGCGTCGGCCATTCCTGAATCTGTCTGGGACATGCCGAACTCAGGCAGAGAAGCAGACGGTGGGTGAAGAAATGGACACAGAAGGTTTCAACGAATTCCTGAAGGAACACGGACAAGTGGAAGCCGGCTCGGAGGCACATCTTTTCATGCATATGAGCGCACAGCGCGCCCTGAGGCTGACGGCGGCCATCAATTCCGCATACCATGAGCCCGAGGAACTCACCGGGATGTTCTCCGAGCTCATCGGCAGACCTGTGGGCGAAGGATTCGCCCTGTTCCCTCCGTTCCATACCGACTTCGGCCTCAACATATCGGTAGGTAAGAACGTCTTCATCAACAGCGGATGCACCTTCCAGGACCAGGGAGGTATATCCCTGGGCGACGGGGCCCTGATAGGCCACCAGGTTTCCATAGCGACGATCAATCACGACATGGATCCCGACCGGAGGGGTTCCATGACCTTCCGTCCCGTAACCATCGGAAGGAACGTATGGATCGGCGACCACGCGACCATCCTTCCCGGAGTCACCATCGGGGACGGTGCGGTAGTCGCCGCCGGCGCGGTGGTGACCAAGGACGTTCCTCCGAGGACGGTCGTGGCAGGCGTTCCCGCCCGGACCAAACGCACGATATGAGCGCCGGATTTTCTGTCTGGCACATACGGGAAAACTGCCGTCGGTACCGACCGATGGATAGAAAAACTGTTAACGTGTATTGTTCCACATGAAAGCCATCGTCATCAACGGCAGCCCCCGCAAGAACTGGAACACCGCCCAGGCCATCGACAAGGCCGGGGAGGGTCTGAAGGACAATGGGTTCGAGGTCGAGAGGATAGACCTCTACGATTACTGCTTCAAGGGGTGCACCAGCTGCTTCGCCTGCAAGCTCAAGAACGCCAAGACCAACGGCGTCTGCGCCATGAAGGACGAGCTCCGCCCCGTCCTCGAGAAGCTCAGACAGGCGGATGCGATCATCCTCGGTTCCCCCGTCTACTTCAGCCAGCCGCTCGGACAGGTCAGGTCCTTCGCAGAGAGGTGGCTGTTCCCCATCTACTCCTATCACTACGAGAACGGCAAGCCTCTGGTAAACAGGGACAAGGTCATCCCCTGCGGGATGATCTTCACCATGAACCTCACCAAGGAGATGTATGATGACTGGGGATATGAGGAGGCCCTCAAGCAGACCCCCAAATCCATGGGGGAGATCATGGGCTACTGCGAGACCCTGAACATCTTCAACACCTACCAGTTCAAGGATTACTCCAGGTACGACCTCACTCTCTTCAACGAGGAGGACAAGAGGGCGTACCGCGACGCGCACTTCGAGACCGACCTGAAGAACGCGTACGACCTCGGATGCAGAATCGCCGCGAAGGCGAAATCCATCTGAAACGGAAATGAACTCCCGGCGGGAACCCCGCCGGGAAATTGTTTTTCATGAAGGGCGGAAGCCCTCACTCATTCTCCTCGATGGCCTCGAGGAACTGCTCGTCATCTATCTCCGGGGTCCCGGATTCGAGACTGCCGACGAAGATGAACCTGACCCAGGTAAGGAAGCCTGGGACTGCCATTCCGACAGGGGTGTAGAACCTCTTGATCTTGTAGGACACGAGCATGATCAGTAGCACGTTGTACAGGATCGCCGTCGAGAGGTAGACGTTGAAGCTGAACAGGTTGCTGATACCGGTAGCGGGGATGAACAGCTCCGAGATCCACAGCGGGATGACGAAGGTTATACAGCTCCGGGCGACCTTGCGCCAGGAGGACGGCCTCCTGGATGCGATTCCCAGCAGGGCGCTGATACACAGGTAGATCAGCAGCATGTAGATGCCGACCATCGCCAGGGTCATCCAGATGCTGATGGGGGCGTTCAGGATGTTTCCGAACGTTATGTACGCATACCTGTCGAAGTCGTTGCAGATCTCGCAGACGAGCGCGACGATCTTGAGGATGTAGTTGGCACACATCACCAGGAGGAAGAGCTCAGCCACGATGAGGATCTTGGGCCTCTTGCTGTTCTTGCGGACGAAGTAACGGGTGAACTCACGGGCCACGGACTTGGGCATGGTCTTGGACTGCCTGTTGATCCTGAGTCCCTCGGGGTTCTTGAAGGGCTCCCTTCCGCCGGATTCGATGACCGGCATCAGACCCTCCTCGTAGGTCCACTGGTTGATGAGGTGGTCGTTCATGGACTTGAGGATCCTCCTCGAAAGCCACAGGACGTAGATTCCGAAGGTCAGGAACATCAGGATCAGGTGGACCAGGATGTTCCTGTGCTTCACGAAGCTGATCATGGCGGGCACGTCGATGCCGACCTTCTTCAGCTTCATGGAGAACTCGGCGGTGTACTCGCACTGGTTCTGCTCGTGCTTGTACGGGAAGGTGAGAACCCTGTAGAAGATGAAAATGAAAATCAGCAGGGTGATGATCAGCGACACCATGTTGTGGGTGAGGTCCCTGAGAATGGGGATGTTGCTGTCCCTGAAGATGTAAACCTCCACATCGTTGACGTATCCCTCGGGGATGAAACGGATGAACGCGAAGTAGTCCCAGACGAACATCACCGCCATCAGCAGGACGATGAGGGCGGAGAGGGCGAAGGTCTCCCTGAAGCTGATGTGCTTGTGGAGATCCTCGAGCCTGGAGGTGTCGACGTGCTGCTCCTTGGCGAAGGTCAGCAGGGCACCCCTCCATTCCCTGTCGCGCTTGGCGTGCTTGTGCAGCCTGCTGTACATGATGAACATGACGATGGCCATGACATACAGCTGCAGGGTGAGCAGCAGGAGCAGCCACGCGCTCTTGAAGTCCTCCAGCCTGGTCAGCTGTCCGAGCCTGACGGAGATCAGGAACACCCCTGCCACGATCAGCGGGAGGATGAGCACCAGCAGGGTCACGGGGGCGCTCATGATGATATCGCTGCGGTACCTGGTCTTGACGTTCTGCGAGAACGCCTCGGTCTCGACTTCCTTCATGCTCCGTACCTCCTGTGGTTGATGAGTGCGACGAAGACCGCCAGGATCGTTCCGATGATGATGAGCGCGATACCGATCTCCTGCGCGTTGGGAATCAGCGAGGAGTTCTCGGCCATCAGGGAGACGTAGCTCTCCCCTTCCAGGGTGAACTTGTAATACTGGCCGTCGTAGGTGTAATCGAGAACTGTCCTCTCGCCGGAGGCACTTATCAGGTAGGGCGTGTAGTACTTGTTGCTGGATTCGAGTGCGATCTGGTAGGTTCCGGCCTCCACTTCCCCGCCTACGGTGGGCTGGAAGAGAAAGACGTCGTAGGCACCGGCGGTGGACTTTACGGGTCCGGGAAGGTCGGTGGTGCGCTTGAGGACGACGGTGTACTCCTTGCTATCTGCGGAGGCCATGCTCATGATTCCGCTGTCAAATCCGATGCGGACCTCGACACCGTGGCCGGTGAAGGTGACCTTCTGGTAATCCACTCCCGCCATGCTGCAGTGGTAGTCGATGACGGTGGAGGGTATCGTTACCTCCTTGGGTCCGGCGGACCACATGGCGTACAGCATGGTGCCGGCGGTGTTCATCAGCCCGATGCGCTTCTCCTCGGCGATGATGTTGGTGAAGTTCGTGCATGCGGAGGCATCGATGTCCGTGAGCTTCTTGCAGTCGTCGAAGACTTTGTCCCCCAGAGAGACAAGCCCTGCGGGGAGGGTAATGGATTTGATGGACTTGCATCCGTAGAACGCCTGGTCGCCGATGCTGGTGAGGGAGGCGAGATTCAGGTTCAGATTGTAGATATACTTGCAGTTGTAGAACGCCTGGTATCCGATGGTCTCGAGGCCGTCGTGGAGGACGACCGTGTCGAGACGGTTGCAGTTCTTGAATGCGCAGCTATCGATCGTCTTGACGGTGGAGGGGACCGTGACCTTGTGGATCAGGCCGTTATCCTGACAGGCCTCCGCGGCGATGCGGGTGACCGTGTATTCTTCTGTTCCGTCACTAACCTTCTCGGGGATGTTGAGTTCGGTAAGGGCTCCGCCCACCTTCTTCAGTTCAACCGCTCCGGGGCCGATGATCTCGTAGTCGCACCAGTTGTCGTAGATGGTGGTGGTGTAAGCTTCGGAATCGTCGGCGGCCGGAACGATGGCGAGGGCCAGGACTGCGACCGCGGCGATTGCCAGCAGCGACGCCCCCCTTATTCCAGTCGATTTGCATTTCATGTCGATGCCTCATGAACGGCCTCACAGGGCCTATAACTGGTAAAAAGAATCTATGGGATAGTATAAAACCGTGTCCTGGCCGCTTCGCAAAGGATTATTTCGTTCCCGTGCGATTCGAGACACCGGAGATGCCGGCATGGACAGGAAAGGCGCGGAGGACCTCATCTACGAATACTATCTCGCGGCCGAGAGGCTGCAGAAGAATGAAGGCATCCAAACGGTCCGCGATCCCACACTGCTGGAACATGTACTTTCTTCATTCTCCAGCACACCCTGCGCGGTAGTCACCGGCAGCAAGGGGAAGGGTTCGCTGTGCATGATGCTCTCCTCGATCCTCTCCGCGAGGACGTCCGTGGGGATGCTCACCAGCCCCCACATCACCCGTTTCAACGAACGCATAAGGGTCGGCGGGGAGCCCATTCCCGACGGGGACCTGGTCCGCATCGTATCGGAGCTGGAGCCGCGCCTCAGGGAGGTTTCCGATGCACTGCCCCCGGGGAGATACATCAGCCCCATGGGAATACAGGCCGCCGCGGCGCTCACCTACTTCTCCGAGAAAAGGACAGGGTTCAACGTTCTCGAATGCGGCAAAGGGGCTAAGTACGACGACGTCGCCCGCGTTCCCCACAAATACGCCCTCATCAACAGCATATTCCTGGAGCACACCAGAGAGCTCGGACCTACGCTGAGGGACATAGCGGAGGACAAGAGTTTTGTCATCACGGAGGATACTGAATGCGCCTTCTCCGCCCGGCAGAGCCCCGAGGCCATGGAAGCGATTAGGAAACGTTCGGAGGCCCTCGGTGTCCCCCTGAAGGTGTACGGAGAGGACTTCTGCGCGGAATCGGTCCGTCTCACCGGCAACGGCACGGAATTCACCGCGAGGATAGGGGATCGCAGTATTCCCGGACTGACCGTGCCCCTGCTCGGCAGGCACATGGCGGAGAACGCCGCCATGGCCGCGGCGGCCGCCCTCACGATCAAACCCGAACTCACGGATGACGAGATACGCAAGGCCCTGGCGGGTATCGTATGGCCCGGACGCATGGAGATTCTGCGCAGGGAGCCCCTCACCATCCTCGACGCTTGCATCAACCGCTCCAGCTGCGGACAGGTCCTGGAGGTCATGGACACCCTCGATATCGGGAAGGCGGACATCATCATCGGCATCCCCGACGACAAGGACTTCGCGGGCGTTGCGGAAACCATGTCACCCCGTGCGGAGAGGCTTATCCTCACCCGTTCCTCCAACCCCCATTACGTCTTCACTGACGCCCAGGCCGCGACCCTGGAAGAAAAAGGGATTAAATGCATCCCCAGCCCGGATCTGGAGAGCGCCCTCGCCCGGACAGGAGGGGACGGACCCGTGGTGATTCTGGGCACCACCTCGCTGATTTCCGATGCGGAGCGCCTGTTCCGTTGACAACTCCTTATATAGGCTCTCTCTAATCGCATACCGATAATTATGGCAGAAATCAGAGCAGCTATGGTCGGAGCATGCGGAAGAATGGGCACCATGCTCGTCAAGCGCATCATGTCCACCGAGGGAATCACCGTCGCAGCCGCCTTCGATCTCGTTAGGGTCGGAGAGGACATCGGAGACGTCGCAGGCATCGGAAAGATCGGAGTCCCCGTATCCGACGCCAAGGACCTCGAGAAGGTCCTCAAGGAGGCCAAGGTCGACGTCTACATCGACTTCACCATCGCCAAGGCCACCGTCGTCAACGCACCCATCGCAGCCAGGTGCGGTGTCAACCTCATCATCGGTACCACCGGTCTCACCGCCGAGGACAAGACCATGATCACCAGCGAGGTCGTCAAGAACAACGTCGCCGCGGTCATCAGTTCCAACTACTCCATCGGTGTCGCCACCTTCATGAAGCTCTGCAAGCAGGCCGCAGGCCTCCTCGGCAACGACTACGACGTGGAGATCATCGAGGCCCACCACAACCAGAAGAAGGACGCCCCCAGCGGAACCGCCATGACCGTCGCTGAGATCATCAGCAAGGAGATGGGCGGAAAGGAGTTCGTCTACGGACGCGAGGGAGTATGTCCCAGAGGCAAGGAGATCGGCATCCATGCGGTCAGGGGAGGCGACATCGTTGGCGACCACACCGTCATGTTCATCGGCAACTCCGAGCGCATCGAGGTCCGCCACCAGGCCCACTCCAGGGAGATCTTCGTCGGCGGAGCCGTTCTCGCCGCCCAGTGGGTCTGCAAGCAGAAGAAGGGCGTCGTCTACGAGATGGCCGACGTACTCGCCTGAAAACATTTCCAACGGGGGCCCGGCCCCCATCCCTTTTATTCACAAGGTGTGACCCGATGGACTCGAAGACCGCGATGGAAGCCATCAAAGCCGCCTCTGCCAGGGGCGACCTGATGGAGGTAGAACGCATCTATGCGGAAGCCTGCGCCGACATCGGGAACATCATCCAGGACAAGGCCGCCCTGTGCCTCTACTGCGTATACGCCTTCCTGAACGTGAAGGACTACATCGGCGGCGAGCGCTATCTCCTGGAGGCCCTGGGATACAGCAACGATCCCCAATGCAGGGGCATCCGCGGACAGGTGCTGTTCAACCTCTTCCGCCTGAAGTACAACCAGGGCGACATGAACGCCGCGCTCAACTACGGCCAGATGGCGATGATTGAGCTGGAGTTCGGCATGCCCGACACGCAGGCGCAGATTGAGTTCATCCGCTCACGCATCGGATGAAATCGTTACGGTCGGAAAATCTCACAGCACCCTGCTGATGTCGGCCTTTATCATTTCCGGGAGATCCCCGTAAACGGCGATCTTCCCTCCGCAGCACGACATGCATCCCCTGACGCCCTCGAGACTGCCAATCCTCTCGCAGCTCTCGGCCAGGTTCTCCTCGCCGGTGACCATGTTGCCGAGTGCCGTCGCACAGCAGTCCGCCAGGACCACGTTGTCGGAGACCACGGTGGAGATGTTGCTCTCCCCCAGGGACACGGAAGGGCCTATCTTCCTCGATGAGGAGCATATACCCAGAACCTTATCCGCGGTGACATCGAAGGCCAGGTCCCTGAATACGGGATGGTCGGCGAAGATGCCCACCGGACGCCCTTTCGGAGAATAGATTGCGATGTCGCCGCCGTTCTCCACGACGGCCTCTTCGGCACCCGCGTCTACAAGCCTTCCGACCGCGAACTCGGCCACCGCGCCCGCCACTCCCGCCATCGGTCCGACCCCGGCGATAACGGATGCCTGGCACATCCTCTGAATTAAAGGATGGTCAGAAGAATCCGGAGGCATGGGGTCGTAGGTGATCCCGAAGAACGGATCCTCCTCCACCTTGCTCTCGATGACAGTTCTCGCTTCGAAGATGGCCTCCTGAGCGGTGCGGAGGAGACTCTCGTCGCAGACGATGGTGGCGCAGGTCTCCTTGACCCTGAAGAAGGTTCTCATATGACTAGCCTGAGGGCCTTGACCGAGCAGGCATCGATGCAGGAACCGCAGGCGATGCAGGAACTGTAGTTCACGACTACCTTGTAATCGTCGTCGACCACGATGGACTTGGTGGGGCATACCGACACGCAGGCGCCGCATGACCAGCATTTCTCCTCATCCTTGTGGATGTGGTCCATAACGGGGCAGACGGAATATCCGCATTCCTTGACGCGCTCCATACCCTTGTCGATGGTCGCCTCGTCGCCGACGACGCTCACGATCATGATGCCGCTGCCGTCGCCGGAGATGTTGGCCTTGAGGACGTTGGGGGTGAGGTCGAATTCCTTCACCAGGACGTATGCGACCGAACCCTGTACGTTGGACTCGTTGTAGGTGATCTTGAACTTCTTCTCCATGGGTATCACAACCAATCCTCGACGAGGCTGTTCAGTTTGGCTTTCTTGGGGAACTGCATGACGGGTCTGTTCAGCTGGAACTCGCCGTTCTCGATCCAGGACTTCAGCTCGCCTGCGACCGCCCTCGCCCCGTGATAGGACGAGAGGGACGAGGTCCTGATCTTCTTTCCCTCGTATTCGATGGTGCCCGACCTGAGTTCCGCATAGGTATAGCGGGCCATCTCCTTCCTTCCGGCGGGAAGGCTGTAGTCGGTGAGCTGCGCATAGATTTGGTCGTCGGAGATGCAGCATCTCTGCAGGATGTCCTTGTTCAGGATGGGGATGGGTATTCCCACGCCGATGGCCAGGGAGATACCGTAACCGGTGATGTCGAGTCCGCGGAGGTACTTGGCGTTCATCTGCTTCATGTCGCCTACCAGCGCGAGGGTCCTGGCCCCTCCGATGGGGACGCCGTTGACCTCTTCGACATTGGTCTTGAACTGCGTTCCCTGCCAGGTGACGTATCCCTCTCCTCCCGCGAGGAAGATATGGGTGCCCATGCCGATGGTCTCCAGATGGGGGTCGTTGAGCAGGGGGGACAGCTGTCCGGCGGAACTGTAGGTGGCGTTCTTCATCCTGGGGAGGAGCTTTCCCATGTAGGTGTAGAGGGTCCTTCCGGAGGTGTTGGTGGCGATGCCGTAGTTCTGGTAGCAGTTCCTGGGATTGTAAAGGTAGGCCTCGTTGATGTCCTCGAGGGTGATGTTGGTGTCGATGTCCTTCCTGACGTAGCAGTCGGTTCCGGGGCCCCAGGCGTGGAGGTGCACGGATTTGCCTGCGACGAGGTCCTCGATGACATGGGCTCCGCCGTATCCTTTGGAGGGCTTCTCGGTCATGGCGGTGGCACCGACGTAGGTGTCCACGGCCGCGAGACCGCCGTCCACCGGGACGTCGTTGAGGCGGATGTCGGTCATCCTGATGGGAGGGGTGGCGTGACCGAAGTTTAGGAATGCACCGGAGGAGCACATGGCACCGAAGGTACCGGTGGTGACGACGTCGACCTCTTCGGCGGCCTTCTCGATGCCCTTCTTCTTCACGACCTCCATAATCTCTTCGGCGGTGTAAACGACGGCTTTCTTGGACCTTATCTTCTCATTGATCTCTTCGTAGGACTTAGACAATGTACCATCCCAAGCGGACACCCTGTAAACGGGAATTAACAGTAAAACGAAGACGGAATAGTATATAAAACCATATTTATTAATTAATAATTTAATCCATTTTTTATTCATTTATGAATATTTTGGACACATACGGCACGGGCACGGGCACCCTGTAGAGATACGGAAAGGAGGGGTTCAGAGGCGGGACTGCAGGTCCGTCAGGAAGGCTTCCGTCGCGGCGTTGCTGCCCAGGTTGAACACCAGCACACCGCCGTGATGATGCACCACTATGCATTCGGAGACGTCCTTGTGGACCGCCAGCCGATAGGTGCCGAACTCGGCGTTCCTGAACTTGCCGCTGAGGTACTCCGAACCCCCGAAACCTCCTATGCGGGAGCCGTAATCCAAGTTCTCGCGGAGCTCGGCATTGTCGATGTCGGTGTAAGCGATGTTCTCGTTCACCATGACCGCGTCCACGTGGAGGTGGTCGGTCTCGAGGGCAGCGTTCACGTGGCCCATCCCGGTAAGGGCGAAGATAAGGATAACCACCGCCGCGATGACCCCGACGGCCGCCACGGCAACGACCAGTCTGCGACGGGACTTGGGCTGTACGGGGCCCTCGAACACCTCCGATCCGGACTTCCCGGTGGCGGATTTCAGAGAGTCGTAGAGCGAACGGGTATGCCCCTCGTCCACGGCGTTGAACACGAGGATCCTGTTGCCGGAATACCTGACGACGATGAATGCGGGTATCCTGGTGTCTCCAGAGAAGGTGTAGGTGCCGAACTCCTTGTTGTCGAACTGTCCCGAACCCTTGTGGATCAGACCGTATCCCCAGACCCTAATCCCGGGGCTGAACTTCATCCTCAGCTCCAAGCTCTGGATGTCGGAGTACACGATGTCGAGGTCCACGAACGGGGCCTTGACCTTCAGCGACAGCAGATTGAGCTCAGCCGTCGAACCCTTGACGAAAATGAGCGGAAGGAACGACAGGGCAATAGCCAAAACGATGATAACCCAGAACACGGTGATGGATATGTTCGTATAGGTGAGGAGGAGCACATCCGCAAAGATCAGCACCATCGCCCCCGCGATGCACAGGGCCGTCTTGGCCGAATCGTTCATACAGGAATATCGGGCTGCTGCTTTAAAAGATTTGGAGAAGGACCTGTTACACTCCATTAACGTTGTTAGGAAGGGTGTATATATACGGAACGCCATGTGGTCTAACATGGGAAAGCATGCGAAAGAACGCCATGCTGCCTCATTGGCCAAAGCCGCCCACCAGAACGCGACCGAGACCGGTAAGCAGACGAAGAAAAACTGAGTCGCGAACCAACATCCGTGATCGCAAACCCGACCCCTGCCGGACAACCGGCAGGTGCAACTTCTCCATCCATTCATGCCTCATCGATTCTGTACGCATAACATAGAAGTCCTAATATCCGACCGACCCGATATCGTGGTGCTATGTCCTCAGGCAGAAGAGAATCCGTGATGATATTCTGCGCTTCGGCGGTGAAAGACCTCTATCTCGCCCCCGTGGAGTATTACGGGCCCGACCTCGTCCATGTTTTCGTCAGTGACCGCGACGACAACGTCTCGGCGCTGGAGAGGGAGGTTTACGGTAACTGCAAGAAGGAGATCGGCTGCAAGAAGCTCGTCGAGCACCCCATCGACACCCGCGACTACGAGGGCATCCTCGCTTCGATCATCGAGATCAAGAAGGATCTCAGCGGGACCTACGGCGAGGACCTCGACATATTCATCAACATCTCCTCCGGAACGCCGGAGTTCTCGGCGGCCGCCATGTTCGCGGCCATGCTCCCGGAACCGGCCATAGCCTTCAGGGTCGATACCGAATCCGACCTGTCGAAGGAGGAACTGGAAGACATCGCCGGCAGGATATCCGGTTCCGTCAGGGTGTCCGAACCCGCCCGCGTCACCGGCCTGAAGAACGATGACCCAGAAGAGGAAATGATCATCTTTCTGAGCATCGTCAGGGAGCTCCTGCGCGAGACCCGTTACCCGAAGTTCCGCACCATGATCGAGCTGCTGAAGGACGATGACGCATGGTCGTACGACCCTTCCCGCAAGAGCGGCCGCGGACGCACCTCGCTGGAGGACAGGGAGGAGCGCTACCTCAAGAGGCATTACATCGAGCCGGCCCTGAAGAACGGATGGCTGGAGAAGCTCGAAGGCCGCAGGATAGGTCTCACCGAACAGGGCATGGCCTATCTCTCCGTGTACGGGGAGGCCACCGTCGAGGCCCCGTCGGTCTGCTGCTCCCTCGCCGCACCTGTATTGCGCGATGTCTGCGAACCGGAGGAGAACGTCGTCGCCATCGAACGCGGCGGAAGGACATACCGCTTCAGGATCGGCCTCGAGTGACATAGGTAACATTCGCGACTTCTGTACTTTGATAATCTTATGATTGCTGTCATCATCCATGACCAACAATCACGATATCACGGAACTTGTCTTCATCATCGATAAGAGCGGATCCATGCATGGCCTCGAATCCGACACCATCGGCGGATTCAACTCGATGATTGCCAAACAGAAGAAGGAAAAAGGAAAGACCATCGTGTCCACCGTCCTCTTCAGCACCGAATTCGAGCTGATCCACGACAGGGTCGATATCGGAGATATCAAGAAGATGACTGAGAAGCAGTACTCCGTCGGAGGCTGCACTGCTCTGCTGGATGCCGTCGGCACCACGGTGGACCGCATCCGCCGCAGGCAGGAGGACGATGAGGAGAAGGTGAAGACCACCCTAGTGGTGATCATCACCGACGGTTACGAGAACTCAAGTGTGGAGTACACCTACTCCAACATCAAGAGTCTCATCGACCGCCAAAAGGAGAACGGGTGGGACTTCCTCTTCATGGGGGCGAACATCGACGTGGCCGCGGAGGCCCGCAAGATGGGCATCCGCAGGGAGAACTCCGTCTCTTACAGCTGCGACAGAGAAGGCATCGCGGAGATGTACTCCACCGTGGATGCCAAGCTGTGCATGGCCAGGGAAAAGGGCTCTTTCGACACCGATGAATGAGCGGGAGGGGACTCAGTCCCTCTCCCACATCTCGATGAGATTGCCGTCGAAGGGCTCGTGCAGGTTGTTCTCGGGGATGTACTCCCTGATCTTCAGCAGGGACCTCACAAGAAGGATCGCTCCCAGGACCGACAGCACGATCAGGGGATATGTGCCCATCCCATCGTAGAACATGTCGTAGGTCGCCAGGAGGTCGAAGGCCGAGTGCATCACGATCGAGGCGTGGATGCCGTACTGGATGTAGACATATCCGAACAGCATTCCGCTGATGAAGGTGTCGGGGAACTTCATGAGGCTCCATCCATCGAGGTGCATGAAGCCGAATATCACCGAGGAGATCACCAGGAACACCAGGGCGACCTTGCTCATGCCGAAACCTCCCAGGATGTCCTTGGCCCTTCCCTGATGCTTTATCACGCAGACGATAAACACCGGCAGACCGATGCAAAGGGCTCTGGTGAGGAACTCCTCCTCGGGTCCGGCGCTGATCATGAGCGCCATCATGGCATAGGTGCTGTATTTGCTAAGGAAGC
>JAEEGH010008749.1_pt1 | contig 23806 bp, 3 predicted proteins | sample 9134181 | NCBI WGS metagenome assembly JAEEGH01 (sample SAMN16246544, study PRJNA631951) | gut metagenome | biome: gut microbiome; feature: rumen; material: DP-attached | host: Bos | place: Iran: Karaj | collected 2018-10
ACATACCGTATCTCTGGCGACCGCACCGACCGTGTTACAAGCAACTACACAGTGCGTGTGCCTGTAACTACCGACACAAGTGCCATCGTCAAGGTTACCTATTTCAGCGACCTCAATACTCGTTGCTCCGGTGTCATACCTCATTCAAACGCACAGATTATCCTCTGCGACCAGCCTATTATCTGCTACGGCGACACCGTTTGGTTGCCCGGTGGAAACTGGTATTACGATTTCAGAAAGACAAGACCTGTTACTACGTCGTTCATCGTTCCCGACCAAACTACAATATTGTATCAGAGCGTCAACGACACCACAGATTTCGACTATACCGGCAATGTCCAGGAATATGTTGTTCCTGCTGGTGTGGATAGCGTTATCATGCAGGTTTGGGGTGCCCAAGGCGGTGGCGAATTTGCCGCTCAATATTGGGGCACAGGCGGAAAGGGCGGTTATGCCACAGGCGCTATGGCAATTTCCCCCGGTACAACACTTTATGTTGTTGTAGGACAGGAGGGATTCCAGTCTGCCACCACTCAAGCATATAACGGAGGTGGTTATGGAAATCTTAACACAAGTTCCTATGGTAATGGTGGCACAGGAGGTGGCGCTACTCATATAGCTACAGCCACTGGAATATTATCATCTCTGTCATCGAATACATCCGCTGTGAAGATTGTAGCTGGTGGCGGCGGTGGCGCTGGCGGTTGTACTAGTCCGTCATATTCGACTTATGCATATAATGGAGGTGCCGGCGGTGGCCTTAATGGTATTGACGGTTTGGGCTACTCCTCAACGTCGCGTGTAGGTGGTGGCGGTGGCTCGCAATCCGCTGGCGGAACCTCCTATGCAGGCTCTTATCCTCCGGTAGTGCAGTCAGGCTTCGGCCAAGGTGCATGTGTTAACGCTTACACTGGCGACATTATCCAAGGCGGCGGTGGCGGCGGTGGCTACTATGGCGGTGGCTGCGGATTCCAAAATGGCGGTGGCGGCGGTGGCGGCTCCAGTTATATAGCCGGCCTTGCCAATGCTTCCACGGTTGCAGGTAATGCCTCATTCCCCTCGCCGTCAGGCACGGCAGAGACAGGACACGCAGGCGACGGATACGCACGTATCATTGCACGAGGCTCGCGCGAGTTCACCATCCTTGTGCTCGACAACACTGTGGCTACAATGACCGACACCACTCTCAATATCTGCAACAACCAGTCGGCTACTCTGGAAATCAACTTCCAAGGCACTCCGCCTTTCACATACCGTATAACAGGCGACACTGCCGACCGTATCTGCAACACCAATCAGGCACACGTAACGGTATCTCCCACAGTAACCACCAACTATCAGGTAACCTCCGTTGCTGGTGATATCTGCGAAGGCAAGACCTCGAACACCTACACCACGGTGATGGTCTGCAACCAGCCTATCATCTGCGCCGGCGACACGGCCTACCTGCCCGCAGGCTCCACTTGGTACTACGATCCCAATATGAGCCAGACTGTGGCTGATACATTTGTAACGCCTGTTGTTACAACCACTTACTACGGCAACAACAACGCCACCTTCACTGTGACGGTAAATCCTGCCGCCACAGCACAGATACTTGCCGACACATTCAATATCTGCGACAGCTCGGCTGTGCTGGAACTCTACTTCACAGGAACAACCCCGTTCTACTACCGTATAACAGGCGACACCTCCGACCGTGTGTCCTATAGCGACACCGTCCGTATTCCTGTATCGCCCGACGTAACGACCCAGTACCATATCACGGCTTTCCGCGATGTGTACTGCAACGGAACGTTCAACAACGATATGGCCACTGTGATGATCTGCGACCAGCCCATCATTTGTAAGGGCGACACCGTTTGGTTGGATTCCACAAAGACTTGGTTCTACGATGCTGCAATGCTCGACACAATCAGAACAAATTTTGTTGTTCCCACACAGACAACTACTTACTATGGCGGTGGCGGTAAAGGTGGCGACACATTGAACTTCCGTTACACAGGCTCCGTCCAGACCTATACCATACCTCGTGGCGTGGACAGCGTGTTCATGCAGGTTTGGGGTGCTGAAGGTGGCGGACTCGTAAATAGTGGTTACACTTGGTTTGGCGGTAAAGGCGGCTATTCCCAAGGTAAAATGGCAGTAAGGAGCGGCGATGTCCTCTCTATCTATGTGGGTGGACGCGGACGTGACGGCGCTACAGGTACAGGCTCAGCCACCGGAGGATTTAACGGTGGTGGAAGCAGTGCCAACTGCACGGGTACGTCAACATCGTTATTCCACGGCGGTGCCGGTGGCGGTGCTACCGATATACGTGTAAACTCCACAGCTCTCAATGCACGTGCTATTGTTGCCGGTGGTGGCGGCGGTGCCGGATACGGCCAAACTACCTCTAATACAGTGGCTGGTGGTAATGGCGGTGGAGCAACTGGTTCCGATGGCATTTGCCAAACTGCAGGTCGTTCCGGCTATGGCGCATCGGCTTCCGCAGGTGGTGCTGGCGGTATCAACAGTGGTAATGCTGCAGGTATCGCTGGAACATTTGGCGTTGGAGCTTCAAGTGATGTAAATGGCAGTTATTCTACTGGCGGCGCTGGTGGCGGCGGCTGGTATGGCGGCGGCTCTGGTGCTGGCGGTAATGGCTGGGCCGGCTCTGGCGGCGGTGGATCTGGATTCGTTTACACATCCAGCAATGCCAACTGCCAACTCTCAAGCAGTTATTATCTTACAAACGCATCGACAATTTCGGGCAGTTTGTCAATCCCCGATACCACTTTCCGTGGCACAACAGAAACAGGTCACCAAGGAAACGGCTACGCCCGTATCTATACCATAGGACCGCTCACACAAGTCTTCCGCGTAACGGTTAAACCCTCGTACAGCGACACCATCCGCGACACCATCTGCGCCGGTTCTTCGTTCATCCACAACGACTCGGTTTACACCGTCCAGGGTACCTACTACCAGTATTTCGAAAGCTACGACCACTGCGACAGCATCGAAGTCATCGAAGTAACAGTGAACGACACCCTCCGCGACACCATGCGTGTTGAAATCTGTGCAGGTATCACTCTCGACACCAACGGCCACCTCGGCTGCGTGCCTGTGAACGGACAGCAGTATGCTCCCTACTGGATACAGGGCGTTTATACACAGTACTTGCGCGACACCGTTACGGGCTGCTACCAGAACTTCGTCATCGACCTCACGGTTAGCGACACCATCCGCGACACAGTATGGCACACCATATGCCCGAGCGGACACTTCACAATCAACAACATAACCTATCGCGACACCGGCACATTCCGTCAGGCGCTGAAGACTCCCCAAGGCTGCGACAGCATCCTCGCCATCGTGATAGACCGCAGCGACACACTGCGCGAGACCATCTACCGCAACATGTGTAAGGGCAGTTTCTTCCCGCTGAACGGCTATACCTACTACGACACTGGTACATACAAGCAACCTCTCACCAACCTCGACGGCTGCGACAGCATCCTCACCATAGTGCTCACCTACTCCGATACGTTGCGCGACACCATCCATCCTATAATTTGTGCCGGCGACACCTTCGTGCACAACGGAATCAAGTACTACCAGACGGGAATGAGCAACCAGTATTTCGTCAGCCGTTTCCAATGCGACAGCTTGATCTACATCGACCTCACTGTCCGCGACACCATCTTCGAGCACGTTTACGACACCATCTGCGCCGGAGCATCGGTAACGTACAACGGCGAGACCTTCACCCTGCCGGGCGACTACCACCAGATACTGCAGTCGGTAGTCCATTGCGACAGCTTCCTGACGATACATGTCCACGTAAACGACACCATCCGCGACACCATCTACGACACGGTGTGCGCCGGCCAGACGATAACGGTGAACAACCAAACCTACTGGATAGAGGGCGAATACAAGCAATGGCTCCGCGACGCAGGTACCAACTGCTTCCATAACTATGTTATCTATCTTGAGGTCAACGACACCATCCGCGACACCATCGAGCCGTGGGTATGCGCCGGACAGGTATTCTACTGGAACCGAATCCCATATACTCTCGACGGCTGGTACCGACAGGAGTTCCGAACCCCGCAGGGCTGCGACAGCATACTGCACATACACCTCATAGTGGGCGACACCCTGCGCGACACTGTTTATTTCTCGGTATGTTCCGGACAAACTCTTACACACAACAACGTAACCTACGACTCCACAGGCTGGTATCGACAGAACCTCAAGAACTTCGACGACTGCGACAGCATACTGCACATCCACCTCACCATCGAGGATACCATCCGAGGCCATTATTACGACACCATCTGCTACGGCGACACCTACAACTTCAACGACTCCGACTACTATATACCGGGCATCTACCCGTATGTAACACGCACCATGGAGGGCTGCGACAGCATCGCCTACCTGCACCTGCATGTCAACGACACCATCATCACGCATGTGTACGACACCATCTGCAGGGATGCCCAGTATTACTACCTCGACACTGCTTACGACAGGACTGGCGAATACTACCATCTGCTGCACCGCACCACCGGCTGTGACAGCACCGTGGTTCTGCACCTCTTCGAGCGCGACTCGATACAGTCCGTCCACTACGACACCATCTGTAACAACACCACATACAGATACTACGATCAGTTGCTCGTCCGCACCGGACGCTATCCGCACCGTCATACCAGCGTGTTGACAGGCTGCGACAGCACCGAATGGCTGGCACTCACCGTCCTCGACTACCCGATTTTGAGCATCCTTGACTCCGGCTCTTACTGCGAAGGCGGTCATGCCACCCTCAAGGCCAACACCACGGGCAACTACATCACTTGGACCTCGTCGCCGTACGACCCGACTATGAACGGCCAGGACCACAACTTCACCATCTATGTGGCACCCGACCGCTACACCGAGTACACGGCCACGGTTGACATACGTCCGTACAACTGCCATTCCACCGAAGTACACGCTGTGAACAAACCGGCCAAGGTGGAGGCACGTATCAGCATGAGTCCCGAGGAAATCACTGCCGAGAACCTGCAGTGCGCATTCACCGATGTCAGCGTCGGCACGATAATGTACCGTGAGTGGCTGTTCCACGAGAGGATACCGACCATACCCGACAAGCAGTTCTTCGGCGACCGCACGGTTAACTACACCTCGTCGATAGAGAACGACACCCTCGAGGTACGTCTGATAGTGGTGAACGACGAAGGCTGCTACGACACAGCGATAAACTTCTATCCTGTGTTCCGCGGCGATGTGTGGGTGCCCAGCGCCTTCACTCCCGGCCGCATCGGCGCCAACCGTCTGCTGAAAGTAGGTCACTACAACCTCATAGAGTTCGAGATATTCATCTACACCCGCGAAGGACTTCTGGTGTTCCACAGCGACGATCCGGAAATCAGCTGGGACGGCACGTACAACTACAAGGACTGCAAGTCGGGCTCGTATGTGTACGTCGTCCACTACCGCACCAAATCGCGTCCGAGCGAGTCGTACGAGAAGAAAGGCTCTGTGCTGTTGATAAGGTAACCGACCAAATTTTTCAGACAACGATAGAGTGGGGGAGAGCTTTTCGCTCCCCCACTTTTTTTTGTCGCTTGCTTGTTTAATAATTGAAAGGCAACCTCTAAAGAGGTTGTGGCTTTCCATCGCATTCCCGTTGTTATTGAAAGGCAACCTCTGACGAGGTTATATGTTCCCCTTTAGGGGAACCCTTTCAATAAACCTCTGCCGCATCATTCCTCGTTTTATGCCTTCCGTCCATATCTTGCCCCGCAAAATGTTCCCCGTTAGGGGAACCCTTTCCATAGATATTGTGATTTCCGCAACGCATATTCCCCGCCATATCCCGCCCCGCAAAACGTTCCCCTTTAGGGGAACCCTTTCCATGGATGCGTAAATGTATCCCACGCAATAAATCAAACAAATCCCCGTTTTACAAAAAAACGATATGGCAAATACATATAGTCAGATATACATCCATTTGGTTTTTGCGGTGAAATACCGTCAGGCGGTATTGGCAAAAACATGGCGTCAGGAATTGTTCCAATATATCATTGGTGTTGTAGAACAACGAAACCACAAGGTTTGTGCTATAGGCGGTGTCGAAGATCATATACATATTTTGGTAAGTATGTCCCCGGAGCAGTCGATATCAGAACTTGTTAGGGATGTCAAACGTTCAAGTGCTCTTTGGATTATCGAAAAGAATTTCGTCTCGGCGCGTTTTGCATGGCAAAAAGGCTTTGGGGCATTCTCCTATGCGAAATCACAGTTGCATACCGTTGCAGATTATGTTCAAAACCAGGAGGCGCATCATGCAAAACAGACATTTCACGACGAATATTTGCGTTTTCTAGAATTGTTCGGGATAGATTATGATAAACGGTATGTTTTTAAACCATTGGAAGATTGTGATTCCAAATAATTTGTTGAATAATTGAAAGGCAACCTCTGACGAGGTTGTTTCCCCCTTCGCATTTCCCCTTTTTGTTATTGAAAGGCAACCTCTAACGAGGTTGTTTCCCCCTTCGCATTTCCCCTTTTTGTTATTGAAAGGCAACCTCTGATGAGGTTGTTTTTTTGCCGACGCTTTCCCCGTTGCTGTTGAAAGGCAACCTCTGACGAGGTTGTTTGTTTGTCCATCACCTTGTCCTTTGTTATTGAAAGGCAACCTCTTGATGTTCCCCTTTAGGGGAACCCTTTCAATAAAACAAATCTCTGCCGCATCATTCCTCGTTTTATGCCTTCCGCCCATATCTTGCCCCGCAAAATGTTCCCCGTTAGGGGAACCCTTTCATTAGCCCTTTCAATTATATCCGAAAACCTACCATACCTCTCAATCCAATGCATTTTTCCCGTTTTCCACAAAAAAGATTTCGCCCTGTTGCAATATCGGTTTTATGGGTGTCTATATAGTGTCTCGTTTAACAGAGAAAAAATGTCGCATATTATAGCGGAATATTTAAACATAAAATGCTGAAAAATAATAAGTTGTCAAAGTGGAGCTGAGAATCGGATTAAAAACTCGGTCAAACATTTTGAAAACTCGGAAAAAAAATGTATCTTTGCAAGTTGGTTTACAGTTAAATAACCATACGTAACGATAAAAGCGAAACAATAGTAAAAGATAGTATAAAAGACTGAAAATTAACATAGTACGAATATAACAAAAAGAACCATGGATGTTCTTTTATATACGATGGCAATTGTGGGAAAACCCTGTCCAACGGACGGGGAAACTGCATTTTGTCGTTTCTTTAATTTATAAGTTGAAATCAAATGATATGCCCTATGGAACGAGGTAATTCAGATAATAAAGTAATGAAATCAAATCATACAACGATGCATACACACACTCGTAATGTTTTAGGTAAGATGAAGAAAGTTCTGTTGCTATGTATTGCGATAGCGCTGACTGGCGGTCTGGCCAAAGCACAGACCACCGTTACCATTGGAACTGGCACAACAACTACGTATCAACTGCCGGTAAACAATTTCTACAATTACACTTATTCCCAGCAATTATATACTGCTGCTGAAATCGGTGCCGGTGGCGTGCCTCACGAAATTACTTCGGTATCGTATATGTATGCCTATTCTTCGGCTACGACTGCCAAAGCAAACTGTACCATCTATATGGCCAATGTGCCACGCACATCTTTTACAAGCACTACCGACTGGGTGCCGTATTCGCAATTGACGCGTGTGTATACTGGTAGTATGAATTTCTCGGCCGGTGTTGGAACATGGACGACTTTCAACCTCCAGACGCCATTCACCTACGATGGCACCAGCTCCCTTTTGATTTGTGTACATGATAATAGCGGTAGTTATAACAGCAGCTCCTATGTTTTGTATGGATCAGCTTGCTCCAACCAGGCTCTGCATTGTTATAACGACGGATCCTCATACGTTATCACAGGTGCAACACCTACGTTGAATGGCTCAACTCCAACGGCTTATTTGGCTTCGGTAAAAAGTAATCTGCGTATGGTTATGAATCCTGTCGGATGTCGTGGTATAACCAACCTCGCAGTGAGTGGTTCCACCGTAACTTGGACTGAACTTGGCAACGCCACCCAGTGGGAACTTGAATATGGTCTGCAGGGCTTCACACAAGGCTCGGCAGCCGGCACACGTGTTACAGTAAACAACACTCCCACATATAACCTTACAGGTCTTCAGGCCGGCCAAGTGTACGACGTCTATGTCCGTTCCGTTTGCGGACCTAACGACTACAGCCGTTGGAAAAAGACCTCCGTTCTGTACGGCGTTACCTTCTGCGGCGGTAACGGAACACGTGCCAACCCCTACCAGATATGCAGTGAACAGGATCTCCGCGACCTCGCCAGATATGTTAATGCCGGTGTTTCGTTCAGCGGCATATATTTCCGCCAGATGGTTGATATAACCTTGGCACAAGGCACGTTCACTCCTGTGGGTCAGGCTGCATCAACACCTTTCTCCGGCACATACTTCGGTGGCAACCACTTCGTTAGCAACCTCGTTATGGCCAACAACACAAGTTCGTTGCGAGGCTTGTTCGGTGCGGTGCGCGGTGGCTATATCGACTCCCTTACTATCGACGGAACCATCACAGGCGGCGACTCCACCGGAGCTATCGCGGGTTCTATAGTCAACTCCACAGTCCGCAATTGCGTCAACAATGCATATGTGATGGGTGCCTATTACCGCCATGGCGGTATTGTTGGTGCGGCAGGTAATTCCCGCATTGAAAATTGCGTCAACAACGGTGCTCTTTTGGGTTCGCAATACTATCACGCAGGTATCGCCGGTATAGCTTACAATGGTACCGTAATTCGCAAATGCGTTAACAACGGTGTTATATCAAGTTCCTCGTATTATGCGGGAGGTATTGTGGGATATGCTACAGGAGCTTCCACCTCTTCAAGAACGGAAATTCACAGTTGCGTCAACAAAGCCCAAGTGATAGGTACTTATTATACGGGAGGTATTGTCGGCGACGCATACAATTTCTGTTTGATAGATTCTTCGACCAATATGTCCGAAGTGGCTGGAACATACAACGTAGGAGGTATTGCCGGACGTATGTACAACAACGGCAACATCGTCCGCCGTTGTAGCAACCGTGCATTGGTATCCAACGGCACCGGCAGCTACACGGGTGGTATAGTTGGTTACTGCTATGGAAGCTCGGCCAATTACAACTATATCGAATATTGTGTCAATAGCGGTCCGGTATCGTCGTACAGTAGCTATATAGGCGGTATCGCTGGCTATCTGTATTACAGTTATTTGCAGTATTGCTCCAACTCCGCGGATGTCGATAACCACTCCACAAGTAGTTACACTGGCGGCCTTTGCGGATACGCCACCACTTACGGTTACATACGTTACTCGGTAAACGGCGGTTTGGTAACCTCCGGAGGTAGTAATGTTGGAGGTATAACTGGATACAGTTATGGTTCCTCTTATACCACTTACTGTCTTAATGTAAACAATGCCAAATCTACAAATGCCTCGGCAACTAATGTCGCTGCTATAGCTGGAACCGGAATCGTGTCCAACTGCTACTACGACAATCAGATGTGTCCTACCGGCCTCCTGTATGGTACTACAGCGGCTACTACTGAAGGCAAGCCAACTACACAGCTTGTGGGTACGGGTATTACCATCCCCAGCACATCGTATTTTACAATGTCGAACAATATGTACCCAATACCCAACGGCATTACTGACTCCATTGGTGCGAAACTGGCGTCAACACCCATTTTCCTCACCGGCGGTCAGACTATTGCTGCCGTTGATACCAACTTTACTGTAGGCACCACAAACAACGTGCGCTGGCTTAGCGACAACCCGACTCTTGTGAGCGTCGCAGGCGCCAATGCCACTGTGAATCCAGCTACTATTGCCATGGTGCGTATGTCGGGTATTACTCAGGACAGCCTTGTTAAACATATCGATATAAGGGTGTTGTCGATGCCGTCGTTCTGCGGCGGTAGCGGTACACAAGCCGACCCGTATCTGATTTGTAACCCCGCCACCCTCGACTCTCTGGCGGACATCGTGAACTTGGGTATCAACTGCCAAGGCATTTACTTCAAGGTGGTAAGAGACCTCGATATGTCGGGCTTCAGCCCGTGGAACCCCATAGGAGCCTCCGCAGGAACGCCCTTCTGCGGTCATTTCGATGGTAACAATAAGGTGATCAGCAATGTTAACATCAACAACTCAACCCAATATCAAGGTCTGTTTGGTTATGTACTAGGACAATCCGCTGCCAGTCCCGCCGAGGTTCACCATCTTACCCTCAGGGGTCGCATCGTTGGTGGCAGTTATACCGGCGGTGTTGTGGGCTATGCCAATTATGCCAAACTGTATAAACTGACTAACTACGCTACGGTGGGCAGCACTTCGTACACCTATCAAGGTGGTATAGCAGGTTACTGCTATTTCAACTGCCGTATCGACAGCTGCGAGAACCACGGAGCGGTGTCGGGCGCAGGATATACTGGCGGTATCGCAGGCGGACTGTATGAATATGGCTCTATCCGCAACACCAAGAACTACGCCAACGTTACAGCATCGTACTACAGCGGCGGTATAGTTGGGTATGAGTATTATTACGACACCTTGGTGAACTGCGTAAACGAAGGTAATGTAGCGACATCCTCGTATTCCGTAGGCGGTATTGCCGGTTACAAAAATTATTACGGATATATCCAAAACTGCCGCAACAGCGGTGATGTAACCGGAACTTACAATGTCGGCGGTATAGTCGGTTATTTATATTACTACAATATTCTTCAGAACTGTGAAAACACCGGAGATGTAACAGCCACTCAATATTATGTAGGAGGTGTTGTCGGTTATTACTACAGCGGCAACAGCTCGCTTACAAGTACTTACGAGATAAACAGCTGTACCAACCGTGGCGATGTGATCGGTACTTATTATATAGGCGGTATAGCAGGTTATGGTTATGGTTGCCGCATACGTTTCTGTAACAACTACGGCGACGTTACCGCAAGCAGCTATGCCACTGGCGGTATCATCGGATATTGTTACTATTATAGCCTTGTGTCGGGCAGTAACAACTACGGTAATGTTACCTCCACCTATGTGGGAACCTCCGTTGCCACCACGGCTTATGGTACCGGCGGTATTGTGGGATGCTTCAGCTATGGTACTACTGTTAGCAACATAGCTACCATCGATAGCTGCAACAACTACGGTGATATTACAGCTGCATCGAATATGACTGGCGGTATCGTGGGTGAAAGCTACTATTACAGTGGCTCCACAAAGAAATGTAACAACTACGGAAATGTACACGGCACCAACTACGTGGGCGGTATCACCGGTTTCCACCAAGGAACTTCCACCTCCACAGCCAGCTACGCTCCGTATATCATCACCTGTGCCAATGCAGGAAATGTTTCGGGTACCGACTATATCGGTGGTATTGTGGGCCGTTTGGGTTACACAACTTCCGGCTACAACGCCTATGCGCAGGAGTGTGCTAATATCGGCTCGGTAAGCGGCACCAACTATGTTGGCGGTATCTGCGGTTACAACTACGGCTATTCCAGCTATCCCTCGTACGTTCGCGGCTGTCTCAACGCAGGTATGGTTAAAGCATCCAACTACGGCGGCGGTATCTGCGGTTACAGTGCTTCAACATCCAACGCTTATAACCAATACAATATCAACGCCGGTTATCTTGAGTGTTCCGGAACCTACAAAGGCGGTATCGACGGTTATTCCAACGCACCTTCAAACTGCTACTACGACACCCTTATGTGCCCGATGCCCAACTGGTATTACGGCAACAACAATGCCACATACGCACGCCGCACCTCCTACCTCACCGATGGTTTGTTCAACCCCTCGCCGACATATTTTATGACCGAAAGAGATATGTATCCTCGTCCTCTGTCGCTGCGCAACAACACCATTGCAATACTTGCTGCCACTCCGGTGTTCCTCGACGAGACCAACCCCACCAACCATGTGGACAATGTGAACTCCTGTTTCTCGGTATGCACCAATTATGGTGTGAACTGGCACTCCACTAATCCTGCTGTGGCAAGCATAACAGGCAACGTTGGTGTTCCCCTGATGGTGGACACCGTTACTGCTGTTGCCGTTAAGGATAGCATACACAAAAACGTACATCTCAATGTTGTGGCTCTGCCGCAGATAAGCACCACCTTCACATACAACCGTTCTCCGCTGAACGACACCACAGGTCGTCGCATCAGCATCAGACCCACCACAAACCAATATAGCAACGGCTGCACATTCTTCTCCAACTCACTGCCTCGTGGATTGTCACTCAACGACTCCACTGGCGAAATCAGCGGCATTGTTTACGACGAACTGCACGACACCATCGAAGTGCGCGCCGTATGCTCAGGCTGTTTCATAGCACAGGCTATTATACCTTATAATATATACCCCGAAGCTCCGTGTATGTACGACTCGTTGCGCCTGCCCGCCGGCTTCACTTGGTATTACGACTCTATTATGCGGTTCCCCGTTCAGAACAACATCATTTACGCCGACCAGCGTCCGATGTGGGTTTACACCCGTATGAACGGTCGTCTGCAACCCTATCTGATACAGCCCAAACCTGTTCCTATGGCTCATATCAGTGGCGACACCACAGTATGCCAAGGCGGAACAGCCCGACTGATGATCGTGTTCAACGGCACCGCACCTTATTATTATAGAATAACAGGCGACACTCAGGACCGTGTGTCCAACAGCGACACTGCATATATCACCGTCGCTCCGAACGTCACGACATACTACCATCTCACATATCTGCGTTTCGAGGTGTGCGAGGCCATTCCCGGCAACCTCACAGGCCGCGCTTTGGTGAACATCTGTGGCGAGCAGAGCCTCTGTAATGGCGACTCGGTGGTATTCACATCGGGAACTTGGTTCACCAACTCCAGCTACACCACTCCTGTTCCGGGCAACGTGGCTCATCCTACATCAAACACAATGTACTACAACCGCGACGATGGCACATCGCTCAACGCTATAGTTCATCCGCGTCCCACTGCAACAATACCTAATGGTTCCGACAGTATCTGCAATGGCGACTGCATCAACCTTACAATAACCTTTACAGGTACGGCACCGTTCCACTACCGTCTTACTGGCGACACCGTGGACCGCGTCTGCAACAGCAACAGCGAGACATTGCGTCTGTGTCCCAGCGGTAGTATCGTTTACCGTGTTCTTTCGGTTGGCGATGTGTATTGCGATGGCCAGTACCAAGACCGCAACGGCGTTTACGACGTAAAAGTTTGCACAACTCCGATAATCTGTGTCGGAGATACCGTGGTTCTGCCTTCCAACAGGATATGGTACTACGACAGATATTATACCAATCCGGTGGGTGATACGATTGTAACTCCTACTGTGACTACAACCTATTATACTCCCGACATCACCTACGACGACACCGTGAACTTCTCCTACACAGGATCGGTTCAGCAGTTCCCCGTTCCTCCGGGATTGGATTCCATATCGTTCCAAGTATGGGGTGCTAGAGGTGGCGACGGAAGATATGATTACCTTAGCGCCGACGGTGGTAAGGGCGGATTTGCCGAAGGCAGAATGCGCGTTACCTATGGCGATGTATTATATATATATGTAGGCGGTGCCGGTCGACCGGGTCTCTCCGGACAACTTGGAGCTCCTGTTCAAGGCGGTTTCAATGGCGGCGGTAATTCCGGTTACAACGGCTCGTCCAACTACAACAACGGCGGCGGTAGCGGCGGTGGTGCCACAGACATTCGTGTAAACGGCACTACATATAACCACCGTGTTATCGTTGCCGGTGGCGGCGGTGGCGGTGGCAACTCGTGGCAGAATAGTGCGGCTACGGGTGGCTACGGTGGCGGCGCTACAGGTGGCGACGGTGCCTCTGGCGGTACTGCTGGCGCAGCAGTGGGCTCTAATACTTGGGGCTCGCCTGGCGGCGGTGGATCGCTTACTGCTGGTGGTGTAGCCGGTAGCTATGGTGGCTATACAGGCTCGGCTGGCGCCTTCGGTTTAGGAGGTAGCGGCTGGCAAAGCAACAACTACTCCGCTGGTGGCGGCGGTGGTGGCGGCTGGTATGGCGGCGGCCCCGGTTCGCAAGGCAACTCCGCAGGCTCTGGCGGCGGTGGCGGCGGCTCCGGATTCGTTTATGTCCCCGGTGTAACAGTGCCAGGAACATATCAACTTACAAGTTCCCGTTATCTTGGCAATGCCCGCACAGTGGCAGGTAACACCTCATTCCCCGCACCCAATGGCGGCACAGAGACAGGCCACAACGGAAACGGCTTCGCCCGTGTGATGTACTTCTCAGATTCTATACTATACCCGGCAACTACCTTTACCGTACGTGTTAATCCTAAGGCAACTGCCACAATACACGGTTTGGACACCACTTGCGACTCCACTCCGGCACGTGTGCAGATGACCTTCACAGGTACGGCTCCCTTCGTGTATCGTCTTTCGGGTGATACTACCGACCGTGTGTCCTACAACTACACACAGACACTGTATATGACTCCCGACACTCTCTCCACATACCGTATCACTATGCTTTACGACGCCAACTGCGTAAGCGGCAGGGCACAGTTCACAGGTATAGGAATTGTTTATCGTTGTGGTCAGCTGGTAGTGTGCGAGGGCGACTCGGTATCGTTGCCGCAAGGCTACTACTGGTACCGCGACCGTCAGCTTACACGTCGTATGTACATCACCGACCTGCTGCCTCGCAGAACGGCAACTTACTACGGTGTACCTGTTCACGGCGGCAATACCTATGAACTTACAATAGTTATAAAACCGCATCCCACTGCACGTTTCTACACTGGAAACACCACCATATGCAACGGCGATTCGGCTTATCTTGGCATAGTATTCACAGGCACAGCTCCTTATACCTATCGTCTTACAGGCGATGTGGCCGACCGTATGAGTTGGTACGACACCGCTATTGTTCCTGTATGTCCTTCGCAGACATCTCGTTACAATATCACAATGCTGTACGACACTCTGTGTTCTGGTATCATACCTCTGCCACAGAACGAAATTACTGTTGAGATTTGCGGTCAGCGTCTGGTTTGTGCCGGCGACACCGTGCACCTGCCTTCGGGTGTATGGTTCTACGACAGCCTTGCCACACGTCCTGTTCCTCCCAACAATGTGGTAACAATCGACAGCACTACGACCTTCTATCTCGCTGGCGAAATGGCCTACGATTTCTCGTACACAGGTAGCACCCAGCTGTTCCAAGTGCCCGCTTCGTGCTATGCTCTCAAACTCGAAGTTTGGGGCGCTCAGGGTGGATATCGTACCACACCTACGAATGGTGGTAAGGGCGGTTATTCCGTCGGTTATGTGAACCATCTCGGCGCTTTCGCCAACGCCAACCTCTTTGTAAATGTCGGCGGCTTTGGCGGATCGGGCAGCACTAACACCAACACTGTTGTTCCCGGCGGTTGGAATGGAGGCGGTTACCGCTATGGCTATCACGGCGGTGGCGGTGCCACAGACATCGCTCTCGACGGAACAGCAGGTTCCACAGCATGGAACACAGCAGACCATCTGTATTCACGTATCATAGTGGCCGGTGGCGGTGGCTCCGACGGTAGCTCAAGTTATGGTGGCTCTTATGGCGGCGGCCCGACTGGTGGCGATGCCAGCGGTGGATGCACATACAATTCATATTGTGGCTACGGTGGGCGTCAAACCTATTCGGGATATTCAACTGCATACACTACTACATCACAAACTACTACTGGTCTTAGTGGAACTACCGCAACTTATTGGTATGGTGGTTTCGGCTTCGGCGGCGGCGGTACGTATTATAGCAGCGGCTACGGCGGAGCTGGTGGCGGTGGTTGGTACGGTGGTTCCGGTACATGTCCCGATGGCTCTGTAGATGACGATAGAGGTGGTGGCGGTGGCTCCGGATTCGTTTGGGATGCAAGCTCTGCTTCCAGTGTTCCGCAGGGTTACACACCTACTGCAGCCTTCTATCTCGACAACGCCCAGACTATTGCTGGAAACTCTTCGTTCCCCGATACCACTGGAATTGGTACCGAGACAGGTCACGAAGGAAACGGCTTTGCAAGAATTACCGTTTATTCCACTGGCACATATACAGTTACTGTGGACAGACGTCCTACAGGTACAATTTCCGTATCCGACACTGCTTGCGGTAACAACGGCGTTTACCTGCGTCTCAACTTCACGGGCGCACCTCCGTTCACATACCGTGTTACCGGCGACACAGCCGACCGTGTATGTTACGGCTACAGCGATTCGGTTTATGTGCAGCCCGCTATGATTCAGGCATTCCGTATCACAAGGTTGTACGACAACCACTGCACAGCCCAGCCTGCCGATTACGCCGGTCTGGCTACCGTGGAGGTTTGCCGTCAGACGATGCTCTGCCACGGCGACACCCTGTTCCTCGATACCACACGTAACTGGTTCTCCGACCCGTTGATGCTCAACCCGATTTCGCGTATCCAGATACCCGACACAACCACGGTTTACTACACCAACACGGTTAGAACACATACCGCTGTTGTGAATGAGCATCCTACAGCTACAATACTCACCCCCGACACATCGATCTGCGGCGGTTCTGCATGCCTGCGCATACATTTCACAGGTACGGCTCCGTTCACTTACCGCATTACCGGAGATTCCACCGACAGAGTTTCGTATTTCAACGACGATGTTGTATGTATCACCCCGACAAACACAGGAGTATATGGAGTTACAAGTCTGTACGACGCTTACTGTACTGGCGACCCGAGCACATACGTACATACAATGATTATCACCGTTTGTGACCAGATGATTGTCTGTGCCGGCGACTCGGTTGTACTTCCCGCTGGCGCTCAGTGGTACTACGACGGTGCTCTTACAAGACCTGTTCCCAACAACATAGCCAATCCTACTGTAACTACCAACTACTATATGGAAGCCACAACCGACTTCACATATACAGGTTCTGTTCAGAGATATGTGGTGCCCAACGGCGTAACCCAGCTCGACCTTCAGGTTTGGGGTGCCGAAGGCGGTAAAGGCTGCTCTAGCTCTTCATCGTTCTATGCTGGCGGCAAGGGCGGTTATTCCGAAGGCACAATGCCTGTGAACCCCGGCGACACTCTGTTAGTGTATGTCGGTGGCAGAGGTAAGGATGCCGATGGAACAACAACTACAGGAACTACCTATCCCGGAGGCTGGAACGGTGGCGGCGATGCCGGTATCCACAGTTACTCCAGCGCTTACCAAGGCGGTAGCGGCGGTGGCGGCACAGATATCCGTGTCAACTCCACAGCTCTTGGCGCACGTGCCATAGTTGCCGGCGGTGGTGGCGGCGGTGGTTACTCTTACGTTGGTGGCGAAGGCGGCGGTACTGCTGGTATAGCAGGCGGCAACGGTGGTGCTGTGAACTATTACGGTCAAGGTGGTACTCAGGGTGCCGGCGGTAGTGGTAGTACCGGTGGCTCATACGCCTACGGTGGTGGTACTTACGATGTTAACGGACAATCCGGCTCGTTTGGCCAAGGCGGCAACGGCGGCAGCGGTTCATCCGCTTGCGGCGGTGGCGGCGGCGGCGGCGGCTGGTACGGCGGCGGCGGCGGCAAGTCGGGATACTATACATCTTGTTATCCTGGCGGCGGCGGCAGTGGCTTCGTTTACACCTCCGCAAACGGCGCATGTACACTTCCTTCGAGCTACTATATGTCCAACGCCCGTACTATGGTTGGCAACACTTCGTTCCCCTCACCGACAGGCGGTACAGAGACAGGCCACCAAGGCAACGGATATGCACGAATTCACGGTGCTGCTGTTTACACAGTGGTGGTGAACACACCTCCCAAGGCTTCTATCACCACTGGCACAACACGTGTTTGCGACAGCGCTACACACAATGCCGTGAATATCACCATAACATTTACTGGTACAGCTCCCTTCACATACCGCGTTACTGGCGATGTGGTGGACCGCGTTACCAACAACGGTTCCGAGACCATCACCATCTATCCTACCGTGAGCGGAACCTATCAGGTTACCTATCTTAAGGACTACTACTGTGAGGCTCTGCCAATCGATTTGCAGGGTGTACGCACAGTGCTTGTCTGCGACCAGCCTATCATCTGCGCCGAAGATCAGGTAACACTGCCCAATGGCACTTGGTACCATGATGTGCTGCTCACCCGTCCTGTTGGTGGCAGAACAGTAAATCCTGCTATGACTACTACTTATTACGACCAAGACACCAACGCCTTCACAGTAACGGTGCGTCCGCGTCCGACGGCATCCATCTCTGGCCGCGCTTCGGTTTGCGACCAGCAGGATTCGGCTACTCTGACGATAAGATTCACCGGCACATTGCCGATAACCTACCGTCTGTCAGGCGAACGTGTCAACCGTACTGCTAACAACTACACCGAGACTATCAATGTACATCCGCGTAGAACAACCACTTATACCATAACACAGGTAAGCGACGTATTCTGCGTAGGCCGTGCTTCCGACCTTGTAGGCAATGCTGTTGTGGCCGTTTGCGACACCATAACACACTGCGCAAGCGACACCATTTACCTGCCCGCTGGCACATGGTACTACGACTCGCTGCTTACCATACCCGTTGGCGGCAACATGGTATTCCCCGACAGCAACACTACATACTATAAGGCTCTTAGCGCAGGCGAAGACACCACATTCACCTACACCGGCGCTGTGCAAACCTACACCGTGCCTGCAGGCGTTGACAGCGTACTGCTTCAGGTATGGGGAGCTCAGGGCGGCGACGGCGGTCCAACCAACTACGGTGGTAAAGGTGGATACTCGCATGGTATTATGCGTGTAACCGCAGGCGATGTGCTCTATGTGTATGTCGGAGGACAAGGCCAAGGAACATCATCAACAACATCTGGTACAGGTCTTACCAATGGCGGATGGAATGGTGGTGGAAATGGATATCAGAGTGGTACAGCAAGAAGTGCTGGCGGCGGAGCATCGGATATTAGAGTCGGCGGCCAGACACTTAATCACCGTGTGATTGTTGCCGGTGGCGGTGGCGGTAATATCTATTTCAACGGAAATACTTATTATGCCGGTGCTGGCGGTGGAACCAACGGTCAAGCAGGTACAGGTTCGGCAGGAGCTGCATCCAGCACCTCTGGAGGTACCCAGGCAGGCCCGGGAAATAATGCCGGTACATACTCTAACTTCTCCAATGCAACATTTGGTATAGGATCTTCAGCAACTACTACCGGTAGCACTGTGTGCGGCGGCGGTGGCGGCTGGTACGGCGGCGGAAACGGCAACGCGGCTTCTGGCGGTTCCGGATTTGTATATACATCGGCTAACGCCCAATGCCAAGCGCCTGCAGCTTATATGCTCACCAACGCACAAACTATTGCCGGTAACCTCTCCTTTGTCGCTCCCGACAGCACAACTGAGACCGGTCATGCTGGCAACGGTGCTGCAAGAATCATAGCCTACGGACAAAGCGGCGACTTCGAGCCATACACAGTTAACATCTATCCCAAGCCGATGGCTACCATCTACGGCGGCGACAGCATCTGCTTCGGCCAGCTTACCCAGTTGGTTATCGACTTTGTGGGTGTTCCTCCGTTTGTATATCGTCTGTCGGGTGAGACCCAGAACCGCGTTTGCAACGGATTTACCGACACGCTCTATGTTTCGCCCACTGCATCCAACGCCTATCGTCTGGATATGATGTACGACTACTACTGCGAGGCCCGTGCCGTTGATTTGCAGGGTGTTGCCAACGTGATAGTATGCGACCAGCCCGTTATCTGCGAAGGTCAGGCTGTACAGCTCGATCCCAACAGGGTTTGGTATCTCGACCACATGCTTACCTATCCGTTGCCCAGCACTTCGGTTACTCCTACTCAGACAACTACTTACTACTCTGCCGAAGGCTCTTACACAGTAACGGTGAAACCGCGTCCGAGAGCCACTATCAACACTCAGGTATTGGATATCTGCGACAGCCAGACAGTAAGCGTGGTTATCAACTTCATAGGCACACCTCCGTTTGTATATCGTCTCAACGGTGACACTGCAGACCGTGTGTGCAACAACAATATGGAATTCCTCACCTTCATGCCTATGGGTTCGGCCATCTACCGCATGACAAGTCTGTACGACGCCCTCTGCGACGCTACATTCCTTGATATGAGCGGTAGCGTTAAGGTGAACTACTGCGGTGAGAAGGTAATCTGCGCCGGCGACGTTGTGGAACTGCCCGCTGGTCGCTGGTATCTCGACTCGGCTTGCACCATACCTCTGCCGAGCAACTCTGTAATGCCCAACACTACAACCACATACTACCGTCATCTTGGTGACACTAACCAAGACTTCCACTTCGTAGCCGACACACAGATATTTGTCGTTCCTCGAGGCGTGGACAGCGTGTTTATGCAAGTGTGGGGTGCAGAAGGCGGAAAAGGCAGCTATTCGTCAGCATCATCGTTATACAACGGTGGTAAAGGCGGTTACGCCGAAGGATATATGGCTGTAACCCCCGGCGATGTATTGTATGTCCTTGTTGGAGGTAAAGGCACTGACGCCAACGGAAGCACTACAACCGGTGTTGCATATCCTGGAGGATTCAACGGTGGCGGCGATGCCGGTACCCACACCTACTCCGGCACCTATCAAGGCGGTGGCGGTGGTGGTGGTACCGATATCCGCGTGGGTACTAATTCTGTCAACCATCGTGTTATTGTAGCCGGTGGCGGTGGTGGCGGTGCCTACTCATATGTGGGTGGATACGGCGGTGGCACAACTGGCCAGGCCGGTGGAAACGGTGGCGCTGCTACATACTATGGACAAGGCGGTACTCAAGGTGCCGGTGGTAGCGGTAGTACAAACGGTACTGCTTACGGTACTGTAGCTGCCAGCAATGTAAACGGTCAGACTGGTCTGTTCGGCCAAGGCGGCCACGGCGGTGAAGGAACTTCCTGCACTGGTGGTGCCGGCGGCGGCGGCGGCTGGTGGGGCGGCGGCGGCGGTAAGTCTGGATCCTCGACCACATGCTATCCTGGCGGTGGCGGATCGGGCTTCATCTGGGTTGCCGGTGCTACAACTCCCGCAGCTTACGCTGTGCCTCAGGCATACTATCTGAACAATGCACGTACTGTTGCAGGCAACGTTTCTATGCCCGACATAACTGGCAATGGAACAGAGACTGGCCACGAGGGCAACGGCTTCGCAAGAATATTCTACCCGAGAGACGTTGTGGAATCCTTCACAGTGATTGTGAACCGCGGCTACTCGCAGACCTTCTTCGACACCATCGGTTACGGTGAGTCGTACAACTTCTGCGGCGTAAGCTACACACGTCCGGGTACCTATTCGGCCAACCTGTACACCGAGAAGGGCTGCGACAGTACGCTGATACTCAACCTTGTACAGCTCGACAGCGTGGCTAAGGACACCACTATCGCAATCTGTGCATTCGAAACACTCGATTTCCGTGGAACTATCTACGACAGCACTGGTGTTTACATCAACAAGAAACCGCACGCCCAGGCTTGCGATACCACCTACACCATCTACCTGACGGTGAAAGATACCGCATTCCGCTACATCGACACGGTTATCTGCTCCAACGACACCATCTTTGTTGGCGACACCATGTTCAACGAGACCGGTTTCTACCGTCAGTATCTGCAAACCGATCTGGGTTGCGACAGTATGGTGGTTCTCAACCTCGTGGTTCAGGATACCATCTGGGATCTCCGCGACTCGCTGGCTTGCTACGAGACTATGGTTGAATTCTTCGACACGGTGCTCGACCATACGATGCCGGGTACATACACCTACGTGGCGAAGACGATACACGGCTGCGACAGTATCATCCGACTGAACTTGCAGTTCCGTCCAAGGATAGACACAATTATCTACGACACCTTCTGCGAGAACAGCCGTTACTTCTTCAACGACGAGTTCCGAAATGCTACAGGTATCTACTACGACACCCTGACGAGCGAACTCTGCAACTGCGACAGCATCATAGAACTGCATCTGAAACGTCTGCTCTATCCTGTAGTCCAGCTAATAGACTCCGGAGCTTACTGTAAGAACGACTCGCTGGTACTGCTTGTTCAAACCGACGCCAACAGTATCATCTGGGAGACCTACCCGGTAGATACGTCGATGAACCGGTTCCGCAATATGGCTAGAATAAGAGTGGCACCCAAGGTGCATACCTTCTACACAGTAACGGTTGACCATTATCCGCACAACTGCGTAAGCACAGCGCAGATATTTGTGAAACCGCCAGACACACTGCAGGCTATAGTACGTGCCAACCCGTCGGTGGTGGATCTGCCCAACACACAGATACAGTTTACCGATGTAAGTATGGGTACCATAGTGACCAACAAGTGGATACTCGACGACTTGGTACGTGAGAACACCCCGAGCGTGTACTACACCACTGCTCCCGAGGACGACTCCGTAAGAGTGATACTCATCGTGTCCGACACCAACACCTGTTACGATACTACAACGTTGGTTGTTCCGATACGTCGCGGCGAGATTTGGGCACCCAGTGCCTTCACTCCCGACAACCACGATGGCAACGCTGCCAACGAGACGTTCAAGATTTCGGGACTTAATGTAACTGAATTTGAGATACACATCTACAGCCGCGCTGGTCAGCTTGTGTACGAGTCCGACGACATCAACTTCGTCTGGGACGGCACACACAACGGCAACAAGTGTCAGCCAGGCTCATACGTGTATATCATCAAATACCGTCTGCAGTCGCACCCCGACAGACTTGAGACCAAGACTGGAAGTGTGCTGCTGATAAGGTAACAGATACAGCAATTTGCGAAACAGAAATCCCCGCCCAACGGCGGGGATTTCTGTTTCTAGTTGAAAATTGAAAGTTGAAAATTGAAATGTTTTTGAAAATCTGAAAATCTGAAAATCGGAAACTCCGAAAATCTTTGAAAAAAGTTTTGTTTTTCTCTGAAAAAAATCGTATCTTTGCAACCGATATTTTCTCTTTATAAAAAGTATAAATAAATAAAAGTCAATATAATGAACGCAACACATATAGAACACATCGGTATTGCCGTTCCCAACTTGGAAGAGGCAATACGTTACTGGGAAGACGTAATGGGCTTGAAATGCTACAAGACCGAAGTGGTTGAGGACCAGAAAGTGAAGACCGCTTTCCTGCGCATCGGCGAGGTGAAGATCGAACTTCTGGAAGCCACATCGCCGGACAGCACAATAGCCAAATTCATCGAAAACAACGGTGGTCGCGGAGGCATGCACCACATCGCTTTTGCCGTGGAGAACTCCAGCGAGGCTCTGGCCGAAGCAGAGAGCAAGGGCATCCGTCTGATAGACAAGACTTCACGTAAAGGTGCCGAGAATCTGAACATCGGTTTCCTGCATCCCAAATCGACTTTGGGCGTTCTTACCGAACTCTGTTCCAAATAAATAGAATTTTTTTCGCCGTATGGCTGTTCGCTAAGGACAGTCGGAAAGCGAGCATTATAAACAACTAAAACACAATTACATAAAATGGCAATTGAAGAAAAAGTAAAACAACTCCTCGACAAGAGGGTTGAAGCCAAAATGGGCGGCGGTCAGCAGCGTATCGACAAGCAGCACCAGCAGGGCAAACTCACTGCCCGCGAGCGTATCACACTCCTGCTCGACGAAGGTTCGTTCGAGGAATTCGATATGTTTGTGCAGCACCGTT
>JAEEGH010008750.1_pt1 | contig 23806 bp, 18 predicted proteins | sample 9134181 | NCBI WGS metagenome assembly JAEEGH01 (sample SAMN16246544, study PRJNA631951) | gut metagenome | biome: gut microbiome; feature: rumen; material: DP-attached | host: Bos | place: Iran: Karaj | collected 2018-10
CGATAAGCGTAGCTGCTGAATATACTTGGACTTGATGGGAACGTTCCAGCCCAGATTGACGTAGTCGATGTTCAGGTAGTCGCCCCGTTCCAGCCAGTAGTCGCTGATGGTCTGGTCCTTGATGTTCTGAGCAGGGGCTTCCTTCATGACGTTGTAGTTGGGCAGCATCCGCATGTTCATGTAGGTGAGTGCTGTCCCGTTGAAAATCTTGTGTCCGAAGGCACCGTTCCTCTGCACGCTGATGTCCCAATGGCGGTAGCGCAGGGCGACGTTCGAGCCGAGTTTCATCTTCGGCGTGGCCTGTCCGCAAATCTGCTTCTCGCTGCTGACGTCGTAGCGGTAGCTGCCGTCGGCCTGCTTGATGAGCCCGTTGCAGTGGGGCAGGTAGAACATGCCCAGCTGCTCGCCCACAATCTGCATGGTGATGTCGCTGCCGCCGTGGAATCCGGCTCCCGCTACCGATGCTATGCCCTTCATCTTCCCGGTTGTGAGGTATTGGCCGTTGAAGTCGCCGTCGAGCGACACCAGCTTGTTGCGCTCGAAGGCCATGTTCACGTTGATGTTCAGCTCAGTGTCGCGTGTCTGCAGCGGCGTGATGCCGAAGCCTATCTCAAGGCCTTGATTCTGCATCTTGCCGATGTTGGCCAGCAGCTTGTCGTAAGGGTAGGGGGGCACAGGCACGTCGTACATATAGAGCATGTCGCTGGTCCACGACTTGTAGGCATCGATGGTCAGCATGATGCGCTGCTTCCAGAACCCAAGGTCAAGACCGACATTCAATGTGCGCTTTACTTCCCACTTCAGGTCGGGATTGGCGTTGCGTATGATGCCGAGCGTGGCAACCACCGTACCGTCGACGTTCACCACGCCGTTGGGCTGAATCAGCTGCATGGAGTTATAGGAGTTGATGCCGCCTAAGTTGCCGCTACGTCCGTAGCCAGCACGTACCTTCATCAGACTGAGCCATGTCAGGGGCTTCATCCACTTCTCGTCGCTGACAATCCATGCTGCCGCTGCCGAGGGGAAGAATCCCCAGTGGTTGTTGCGGCCCACCTTCGACGAACCGTCGAGGCGGGCATTCATCGTCAGCGAATAGCGGTCCTTGATGGTGTATTTGCCGCGTAGCATGAACGACTCCAAGTGAGCATCCTCGCGATAGGAGTCGATGCCTTCCCACGGGCTGACGGCGCCTGCCGAGATATTCTCGTAGCCGTAGGCGTCGGTTGTAAAACTCGTTGTCGTCACGTTGAAGCCCTTCATCAGCTGACTTTGTCTCTCGGCCATCGCCAGCAGGCTGATGTGCTGCGACGACGTGATGTCGAACCGCTTGTCAATCGTCACGTTGCCCAATATGCTCTCGTTTCGCATATTGGCCCGGTAAGCCTCGCCGTGACTCCAAACGTAGGTTGGGTAGTAATGGGCATTGTTGCCCATGTAGTAGGAATAGCTGCCGAAGGCTGTCAGGGTCACACCATAGCCCACGTCAACCTTCGCCTTGAGGTGGGCGTTGAAGTGGGCGTTTTCCTCGTCCTCCTGCATGTCGATCAGAGCCGTCGGATTGCTGATCCACAAAGCTTCGGGCACCGTCTCGTATTCTCCGTCGCTGTTGCGGCCTGCCGGCAGGGTGGGGTTAAAGGTGGCAGCCGAATAGAACAGCTTCCACTGCGACGGCAGCAGGCGGTTCTTCTGGATACTGCCGAAGATGCCAAGGTCGAACGTCACGCGGTTATCGAAGGCTTTCTGCGAGATGTCGAGCTTGGCGATGTAGTTTCTGTAGCGGTTGGTCTTGATGACCGTCTGGTGGTCGGTCATGCCTATTGAGGCGCGGTAGTTGCTTGCCTCTGTTCCTCCGCCGAACGAGATGTGGTTGTTGTGCACTAAGCCGGTGCGACTGATAGCATCTTGGAAGTTCGTCGACTGCCCTCCGTCGATGATGTCGATACCCAGACTGCGGGCAGTATTTCTGAACTCGTTGCCCGAGAGCATCTCGATGTTCTTGCTGATAGCCTCGAAGCTGATGCCCGCCTCGTATGAGACATGGAACTGCCCGCTGCGACCTTTCTTCGTGGCCACCTCAATGACGCCCGCCGCACCGCGAGAGCCGTACTGCGACGTCTCGGCAGCATCCTTCAGAATGGTAAAGCTCTCGATGTCTGCAGGGTAGATGGTCGACAGCGTGGCCAGGTTCGACGTAACGCCGTCGATAATCACCAGTGGGTCGTTGCCGCCAGTCAACGAAGTCGTACCGCGCACGCGCACTGCCGACACCATCGCCTCCTGGTGTCCTACCGTCTGCACCTGTACGCCTGCTGCCTGTCCGCTCAGAGCATCCAAAGGCGAGATGATGAGACCCTTGCTCATGCGTTTCTCGCCCAGCTTCTCGATGGCACCAGCCATAGTTCGCTGACTACCAAGACTATAGCCAATAGCCACCTTCGTCGAGTCATTCTTTTGGTCTTGCGCGTTCACCGTCCCCACGATTACCGCACAGCTTATGATTGCCAGTATTCTTTTCATAGTTTTTGCTTCTGTGACTGCAAAGGTACGAAAATAGCTTGTAATAACGAAGCGATTTTGGAAGATTAACGCATCTCGGCCTGAAATGAAAGCAAGATGAGGAAGAAGGAGGAAGTTCAAATGGGTATGAAAGCATATTGGGGAGGATTGGTGAAGGAGTTAAGTTGCCAAGTTTAGTTTTTGTAATCTGAAATAATGCAAATAATCTGTGGGAATTCTTAATTTCTTCTAATTCCCTAATGGGTGCCCCGAGTTTTGGGACACCCCTCATTTTATATTTGCAATCGTTAATATGATTGTCGAACTAAAAACGTTATGGTTATGGAAGCAAAGAAACTGTATTTAATGGATTGTCACTTGGCCGGCAGAATGTATCACGATGCCGATGAGGTGTGGGACGACCTGAAGGTGGGAACTATTCTGAAGCTTGAACGTGACAAGGACAACCGTCATGATCTTAATGCTGTGATGGTGGTCTATGAGAAGGATGGCGAGGAGTATAAGATTGGTTACATTCCTCGTGGTGAGAATGAGACTTTGGCCATCTTCCTTGAAATGGGCTGGAACAATATCTTCGAATGCCGCATCTGTAAAATCAACGAAGAGGCACACCCAGAAAAACAGGTACATTTGACGATAAAGATTAAGCGAAATTCTAATAATTGAATGTCATGGCACAACTATATACAATAAAATGTCCCAAATGTGGGAAGATTTTCAGTGTCGCAAAGGGAGTTCTTATGAGTTGGGATTTCTCCAAGCCTATCCCAGATTCAGCTAAGGATGAAACACCTTTTAATTGTCCTGATTGTAATTATTCTATGTGCGTTCTAGATAATGGTTTTCATGATAACGTAGTAGATGTTGTGTATGCAGATTGAAATAGCATTTTATGGATATTGAGAGATTGCGTAACTTTATTGCTCGCTGTGAATGGACGTTTGCAAAGACGATGCCATTCGCACCACATGAGTATATCGTGAAAGAAAGATGTCCGCTGACGACGGAGGAATTCGAGTATTTCGTCAATATGCAGCGCGAGCATGGTGTGAAGGAACGCTGGGGTAAGTATAACAATCCCTACCTCTACGTTGATGACTACAAGTATTGGACGATGGGCGCACCTATTGAGGAAACTACGGTGATAAATCGTGCTAAGGCGAGTGCTGTCAACGATGTACATCAGCTTTGTGAAGGAATAAACAAAGGTGATACGACTATGAGTTATGTTGATGAGTATATACACAAGCAACTGGGACTGAAGGACGACGACAAAGGCTTCAACATCGAATTGATTAATGGCAGGCTGAAAGAGATCGTCGATTGCATCAGCCATTTGGAGCGCATCAGGAACAAGTATGCCTGTGAGGTGATGAAAGAGTGGAGTCAACGTCTGTCTGCTGATTTCCCTGAATGTAAGAAAGTAGAAGATATACGTCTAGGCGATGTTATCTATTTAGGTATTACCATTCCCTTTGAAGGTGTTCCTGATGCCATTGCCATCCGCATTCAATTTGAGAAAGGTAAACTATATTATGGTCTCACTTGTATGCCTGCGATAAAGGAGAAACGTGCAGAATTACAGGAGGCGATGAGTTTCTTCAACACCAATGGCGACTTCATCAAAGGTAGCGATTGGCTATACTATAAGTACACATCGTTTAAAGACGGGTATGAAAAATTGAAAGGTTTGATTGTAAAAATGACTTAATAAACACAGCCTCTTGGTAGTGGCTTAGAGAAGCGAATAGCAATCATCGTGGAGAGTCGGGGAGTCCCAAGTGGATAGCGCGGCTGCCAGCCAAGATGGCTTATTTTCATGGAAGATAATGGAAAGAGAAACTATACATAAACCACAAGATGTCCCCAGTGGCATTAATACCTATTTCTTAGAAAGAGGTTATGATTATGTTGAGTATCTTGGGGATTTCATGAACTATAAGGTTTATAGAGCCAGATTCTATAATGACTATGTCATAGCTCCCTGGCCAGTCATTCTTGCCAAAGACCACAAATTTAGAGAATGTAGGCCAGGGTATGAAGTACATATCGTTTTTGACTATTTAGAAAAGGAACAGGACAATTATACTATGTGGCGTTTGCTGGCAATCCGTATACGACTATTCTTTGACCATATTCTTTGTGTTGTGATGGCACTCATTATTCCCGATCCCAATTATGGGCTATTTAAGAAAATAGAAATTATCTTGAGCGGGGTGTGGGAATCTTATTAATTTTTGCTATCTTTGCACCAGATAACGATAAAACGAAATTCTTATGGCTGATTTAATTCAAAACTTTAAGGCAACGACTATCAATGATGCGTTGACGAATATAGCAAGTAGCAAATATCTACTCCCTGCTATTCAAAGAAAGTTCGTATGGAAAAGCGAACAGATAGAGAAGCTGTTTGATAGCATTTTGCAAGGTTATCCCATCAATACCTTCATGCTATGGAAGATTACAGATAACAGTATCAAGAATAATCACAAGTTCTACGATTTCTTGTTACATTATAAGGAACATTTCCATGAGAACAATGAGCATCACGTGACTAATGCACGTTCCGAGGATTTTTATGCTGTTATTGATGGCCAACAGAGATTAACAAGTCTGTATGTTGGTTTGCAAGGAACATATGCCTATAAACTGCCCCGTGTGTGGTATATTGAATGCGAGGAAAATTTCCCTACCAGAAAACTCTATCTTGATTTAAGCGGAGAATATCAAGATGACAATGATGAAAGAACCATGAAATATAATTTCAAGTTCTTGTCCAAATCAGATTATGAGAAAGCTGCTGAGAAAGGTGGGCAGGAGTGGTTTGCTCTTCATGACCTTTACAAATTCAGCGATGAAGACGAATTCTTAGAGTATGTCTATAGTCAAGAATGGAAGAATAAAGCCTTTGCTAAGAAGACTTTGTCTTCATTATATCGCAAGGTGTTTAAGGAACCGTTGATAACTTATTATCAAGAGGACAAACAAGAAATAGACAAAGTCCTCGAGATATTTATCAGAACTAACAGAGGTGGTGAACCACTCAGCTATTCCAACTTGTTGATGTCCTTCGTTACTGCATATTGGCAAAAAGACACGAGAACAGAATTCCAACGCTTATGTGAACAAATATTCGCCATAGGCAATCCTGGTTTTATGATTGATTCTGACTTTATTCTAAAAACCTGCCTTGTGCTTTTCAGTAGGGATATCAAATTCCGTCTTAACAATTTCAAAACTGAGGTGGTGTCTGAAATAGAACAAAACTGGGAAAGGATAAGCAGATGTATTAGGGAAGCATTCCGGCTAATAGAAAGTTGGGGATTCAATTACTCAAACATGAAAGCAAGGAATGCTGTGATTCCTATTATATACTACATCTATAATCATGGTATAGAAAAAACTATCAACGACAATCCTCTTATGCATAAAGAGGAAAAAGATGTAATGCGAAAATGGTTCTGTATTTCATTACTGAGACATGTGTTTAGTGGCCAGTCTGATTATGTGCTTAAAGGCATTCGAGATGTCCTCAATGCGCATGCTAATGAAACTCGTTTCCCATTCGACGAGATAAAAGAAGCATTTAAGGGCAATCAGGCAAAGAGCCTTTCTTTCAATGAGGATGTTATTGACGGCTTGCTGAGTCTGCATAAAGACGATCCTTCTTGTTATCCTGTAATGGCATTGATATATTCACATTTTGACTTTGGGAATCAGGTTTATCACAAAGACCACCTGCATCCAGCTGCATACTTTTGCAATCTGAAGAAAGATGGAAGTATGACAGAAGAGGTATATAATTTCTATAAAGATAGCGAGAATTGGGACACCATGCCCAATCTGCAATTGCTTAATGGAACCCTGAATGAATCAAAGAACGCAAAGCCTTTGGACGAATGGATTAAAGAAAGGAATATCGACCTTGACAACCAACTCATTCCTAAAGATGTCAGCCTTGATGTTAAGAACTTCAAAGAATTCATTACGAAGAGGAGGGTTATGCTGAAAGAACGGCTGATGGCAATAGTACAATAATACAAAAGAATGAAACCGGCTAAGATTTTCCAGCAGTATATTTGGATTGTGAATACGCTGCGGCAATACAAGAAGTTGTCGCTCGAACAGCTTAACGAGCTATGGGTGAAAGACGAGGTGATTGGAGGTGACCCACTGAACCGCAAATCGTTCTTGCGCCATAAGGATGCCATTCTTAATATGTTTGGCATCATCATAGAGTGCGACTTGGAGCATGGCTATAAGTACTTTATCAGCAATCCAGAGGTAATCAATGATGACACGATAGAAGGTTGGATGCTATCTACACTCACTGTGAATACGGTTCTTTCAGACAGTGTTTCTCTTAGGAATCGTATTCTTTTGGAGAACGTGCCTGCTGGTGAAGAATACCTACAGACCATCATACTGGCCCTCAAGACAAACAGACGACTGACCATTACTTACCAGCGATTTGGGTGTGAAAGTTATGAGAAGACCGTATCGCCATACGCCCTGAAACTTTTCCGACAACGATGGTATATTCTGACCTATACAGGCAGACACATGGCTACCTACGCACTCGACAGGATGCTGTCTGTGGAAATCTCTGACGAGACATTTGAAATGCCGGAAAACTTCTCACCTGAGGACTATTTCGCAGAATACTATGGCATCACGACGGACGATACACCAATGGCTCATGTGGTGATCCGAGCCTATGGAAATGTACCTAACTATTTGCGGACACTGCCTTTACATGCTTCGCAAAAAGAGATAGAGCATACTGATGAATATACTGATTTCTCATACGACATCCGTCCTTCAGTTGATTTCGTTCTTGAACTGATGTCGTTTTCAGACGGCTTAGAAGTGCTTGAACCAATAGAGTTGCGTCAGAAGATTTGTAATAGTATTCAGTCCTCGCTTGAGAGATATTCAAATAAGAATGTGTAGCTTTGCAAGCCAACCGAGCGTGAGTATGACCGTACTGTGAGTTGTAGAAGACGCGTCTGATATTCATCAAAAGCGTGTTCAGACAGATAACCCCAAAAAGAGATAAAGTGATAAGCGGTTTCGCATTTCTTTTTTTTGAAATAGTCAATCAAGCGCATGCAAAATTGGTTAATTATATATAAAACAAGGGGCGGGCGTATACTTTATTGCGATTATAATTATTATATTTGCAATAAAAACGTTGGAAAGTATGGAAGAACTATTCGCTCAAAATCCGTTTGTTGTAGGTAAATACTTGTCGGACAAGTATTTCTGTGACCGAAGTGAAGAGACGGCGTTCTTGAGGAAGCAAATGGAGAACGGCAGGAATGTTGCACTCATCTCCCCGCGCCGCATTGGTAAATCGGGACTGATACAACACTTGTTCAATCAGCCGGACGTCAAGGAACGCTATCACACGTTCTTTGTTGACATCTACGCCACGACTTCGCTGAACGAACTGGTGTATGTCTTGGGAAAAGAGATTTACAAACAACTCAAGCCCAAGGCCACAGCCTGGAAGGAAAAGTTCTTCCAGACAATCGCCTCGCTGCGCCTTGGTGCCAAGCTCGACCCGATGAGTGGGCTGCCCACACTCGACTTGGGGCTTGGCGACATTCAGGCTCCGCAGACCACGCTCGACGAGATATTCACCTACCTGAACGAGGCTGACAAGCCTTGTATCGTGGCTATCGACGAGTTCCAGCAGATAGGCGAATATGCGGAAAAGAATATCGAGGCCCTGCTGCGAACGAAAATTCAGCAGTGCCGCATGGCGCAGTTCATCTTCTCGGGCAGCAAGCGTCACGTGATGAGCATGATGTTTAACTCGCCCGCCAAGCCGTTTTACCAGAGTGCAGTCAGTATGGGACTGAAGCCGATTCCCGTCTCTATATATACCGACTTCGCCGTCCGGCTCTTTTCGGACAACGACAAACGGATCGAGCCGGAAGTGGTTGCAACCGTATGGCGGCAATACGAAGGCTACACTTGGTTCGTACAGATGATGATGAACGAGCTTTATGCGCTTACTCCGGCAGGTATGACCTGTAGTGCAGAACAGATACCAACGGCCACATACAACATTATTATGACGCAGGAAATCAGTTACAGGGAGCTGCTCTCCAACTTGCCACCAAGACAGAAGACCGTTCTGCAGGCCATTGCCAAGGAAGGTTCGGCCCGAAACATCACATCGCAGAAGTTCGTCAAGAAGTATAATCTCGGAAGCGCCAGCAGCGTTCAGTCCGCCGTCAAGCTGCTGTTGAAATCTGAACTGGTCACCCAAACCGATGGCGTCTGGCGCGTTTACGACTTCTTTTTCTCACAGTGGCTGGCTACGATGTATTGAAATGCGAAAAAAAAGGCGTTCGCTGCAACTTTTTGCTTTTGCAACACGTCAAACAAATAAAAATGATTAACAAGGTTATGAAAAAGAGCGTATTTTTTGCATTGCTGTGTACGGTGCTGCTGTCGTCGTGCAAGATCGAGATCAACAACGGGACAAGGATTGAGCCGAGTGGTAACATCGTGAAGAACGAGTACCAGATGGATGCCTTCGACCAGGTGGAGGTCGACCTCATTGCCAATGTGAAGTTCGTGCAGAGCAAGGACAGCGACTACCGCGTGGTGATGTCGTGTCCTGACAACTATGTGGAGCTGATTGGCTTCGGGGTTGAGAATGACGGCGAGCTCGAAGTCCACTTCCTGCGCGACAACATCAATATCGACGCCCAGAACGTTGACATCACCATCTATGCGCCTGCCCTCCGAAAACTGGAGAACAGTGGTCTGGCCAGCGTCGAGGTCGACCGGCTGAAGGGCGACCGCCTGGAGGTGGAGAACTCCGGCGTGGGCGGCATCTATCTCTCGGGCCTGCAGCTTGTCGACATCGTTGCCGAGTGCAGCGGCGTGGGCGGCATGGAACTCAGTGGCGAGGTCGACCGTGCCAAACTGGAGTGCAGCGGTGTGGGTAGCATCAAGGCTGCTGACCTGAAAGCCAAGTCGGTGAAGGGCGAAGTCAGCGGCGTGGGCGGCATCAGTTGCTACGCTTCCGAGAGCATTGAGGCCGAGGTCAGCGGCGTCGGTTCGCTGAAGTACGGCGGCAAGCCTCACCACAATCATCTGCAGCGTAGCGGGGTGGGCGAAATCACTGAGTTATAGGTCGTTGTGATTGATTTATGTCAATAAAACGCGGTACAAAGGTGAAAAAAGTGCATAGAAAATTGCATATTTATATAAAAGGTATTACCTTTGCACCGTGTTTTTCATAGTATTAGATTTAAGGTTAACAAAGGTTGGGGCTTAGCGAAGCCCCTTTTTTTGTTTCTTTACTCCTGTTAAACTGTTGTTAGTTTTAAAAGCGTCACATCCGTCACTGCCCTGTAACACTCTCATTTTCAGGTAATATGAGCGTGACGGATTATGGTGACGGGTGACGGATAGATGGCACTGTAAAGGTGGGGTAGGGTAACAACCTCTGTCACCGAAAAGATTCACGGCCTATGAATAAACATTCACGACCCATGAACTTTTTTGAATAATAAGCTACTTATCCGTCACCACCACCAATCATCCGTCACCGACCAAACGCTCTGTAAATGAAGTAATTACAAAGAGGTGACGGATGTGACGGATAAAAAAGCACTTTAGATAGCTGAGTTGAACTATTCAAACACCTTGAAGCTGTAGCCCTGGAGCTTGAGCCACTCGATGCTGAGGGGGAGGGCGGTGCGCAGCTTGTCGATGGACTTCAGGGAGTCGTGGAAGGTGATGATGCTGCCGGGACGGGTGTAACGGCGGACATTGTCGAAGACATCGTCGGCGGTCATCCAGCGGGAGTAGTCGCGTGTGACGACGTCCCACATGACGACCTTGAACTTGCGGCTGAGCAGGGCATACTGGGGTATGCGCATCCAGCCGTGAGGCGGGCGGAAGAGGTGGGCGTGGATGTAGGCGTTGGCCTTCTCGACGTTGTAGCTATATTCGTGTAGTGAGTGTCGGAAACCGCTGATGTGGTTGTGGGTGTGGTTGCCTATCTGGTGGCCCTCGTCGATGATGCGCTGGTAGAGTTCGGGATACTTGCGCACGTTGTCGCCGACCATGAAGAATGTGGCGTGGATGCCGTGCTGGCGCAGTGTGTCGAGGATGAATGGTGTAGCCTCCGGAATTGGACCGTCATCGAAGGTCAGATAGACTGACCGTTCGTGACGGTTCATTCTCCAGAGTGCCCGAGGGTAGAGCCAGCGGAGGTATATGGCGGGCTGCTCAATAAACACCTATTCTATTTACGATTTACGGATTTTCGATTTACGATTTACGGATTTTCGATTTTCGATTTTTAGATTTTCGATTATTCGTAGCCGAGGTTGCCGCCCTTGGCCTGGAAAGCGCGGAAGGCGTCTTCGAGCTTCTTGGTGTATTGCTCGCCGGTTTTCTCGTCGATGTCGCCGGCAATCTGGGCGAGCATCTGCATGATGTAGAGGTGCATCTGGCAGTCGCGCTGGTAGCTGGCGAAGCGCTGTCCGTCGAGCGAGCAGAACCACTGCATGTACTGGCTCGACTTCTTCCACAGCTCGTCAACGTAGGCCTTGGCCTTGTCGTTCTGGCCGAGGGCGGCGTAGGTGCGGGCCATGTCGAGCGAGCCGCTGGCAAAGTCGGCGGGTACGTTGTAGGTGGGTATCTCCTTCTCCGACAGTGCCAGTACCTGTGCTGCCTTCTCGTCCTCACCCTCGTCGGCTAAGTGGAGGGCAAGCTGGGCGAGCAGCCGGCGGTGGGTGTAGCACATGCGCGTGACGGTCTCGTCGAGATAGATGCCGGGCTGGCTGACGTTGCCGAACTTGAAGCGCTTGGTTACGTTGTCGAAGGTCTTCGCTGTGTCGAAGTTCTTCAGGCCGGTGTCCTTGGTGGTGAACGGCGTGATGCGGTTGGCAAGTCCCTCCTGTATGAAGTTGTCGCCGAGGTTCATGTAGTTCTCCGAGCCGACGGTGGTGGCCACGTAGATGGGTCGCGTCCAGTTGCACTGGTCAATCATCTCGAGCATCATGAGGTCGCCCTTGTAGAGGGCTCCCTTGCCCTTGAGCGAGATGACCATGCGGTCGGGTATCGAGTCCTGAATCATCATGCCCGAGCGGCGCACGGCCTCCTTGTCGATGGTCATGTAGAGGGTGTCGGTGGGAATGACGTGGAAGTCGTTGTTCGTCGAGCGCACCCAGTATTTCAGGATGTTCTTCAGCTCGAAGGGCTCGTCGCCGAACTGCTTGCGGGCCTCCTCGGGCTGGTCGGCATAGAGCTGGAGCACCTCCTGCTTCAGGCTGGGGTCGACCTGGACGTACTCATTGGTGCCGGCGCAGTACTCGATGCGCTGCCACGAGATGGGCACGCTGGGCGAGTCGTAGGCCGGACGGCGCATCTGGTCGATGTACCAGTCGGTCTGCAGATAGCTGAGGTTGCAGACGCGGGCGTCGGTGCGCACGCCCTCGGTGTCCTGGTTGTACCAGAGCGGGAAGGTGTCGTTGTCGCCGTTGGTGAAGATGATGGGGTTGCCCTCCTGCTGGAGCGTCATGAGGTAGTTCTGGCCGAAGTCGCGGCAGGTGTAGCGGCCCGAGCGGTCGTGGTCGTCCCACGTCTGCGAGGCCATCTGGATGGGAACCAGCAGGCCCACCAGGCCTACCAGGATGGCGAGACCCACATAGTCCTTCTTGAGCTTCTTTGCCAGCAGGTCGTAGATGGCGGCGATGCCCATGCCGCACCAGATGGCGAAGGCATAGAACGAGCCGGCGTAGGCGTAGTCGCGCTCACGCGGCTGGACGGGCGTCTGGTTGAGGTAGAAGACGATGGCCAGACCGGTCATGAAGAACAGGAAGAAGACCACCCAGAACTGCTTGATGCCCTTCTGGCCCTTGCGCAGCGACTGCCAGAGCAGGCCGATGAGGCCGAGCAGCAGCGGCAGGCAGTAGAACACGTTGTGGCCCTTGTTCTGGCGGAGCTCGTCGGGCAGCAGCGACTGGTCGCCCAGACGGGCGTTGTCGATGAAGGGAATGCCCGAGAGCCAGTTGCCGTGCTCCAGCTCGCCGTGGCCCTGGATGTCGTTCTGGCGACCGGCGAAGTTCCACATGAAGTAGCGCCAGTACATCCAGTTGCACTGGTAGCTGAGGAAGAAGCGCAGGTTCTCCCACTGCGACGGCATCTTGACCATCATGTTCTCGCCGCAGCGGTCGTAGGGCACCTCGGTGCCGCTGACGCCGCCCATCCACGACTCGTAGTCCTGGGTGTGGCCGACATCGTACATACGCGGGAACAGCATATTCTGAGCGTACTTGTATTCATCCTTGGTGCGGACGATGAAGTATGAGTCCTTCTCGTCGGCAGAGGCCTTCTCCTTGCGCTGCCAGACGGGCTTGCCGGTCGACATGACGGGGCGGCAGTAGCGGCCGTCGGCCTCGAGCTTCACCTGCGACGTGTAGGCCTGTCCGTAGAACAGCGGGCGCTGGCCGTACTGGTCACGGCCGAGGTAGTCGCCAAGGGTGAAGATATCCTCGGGCGAGTTCTGGTCCATCGGCGGGTTGGCGTCGGAGCGAATGACGATGACGGCATACGTGGCGTAGCCAATCATCAGCATGAGCATGCAGAGCAGGGCGGTGTTCTTCAGGCGGGGCGTGACGAGAGCCGCACGCTTGGTCTCACCCTTGGGCAGGTAGCGGCGGTTGAGCACGAACCACAGCACGGCCAGCACGATGATGCCGATGATGAAGGCCGACCAGCCGTAGCCGTAGAACGGTATGCCGAGCAGGCCTACGGCCAGCATGAAGGCAATGTTCTGGCGGCGCCAGTTGCCCTCGGTAGCATTTTGTGTCTCCCAGATGGCCCAGATGGTGGCGGCTGCGAGGCAGAGAATATAGACGTAGAGGCCCGTGTTGAACGACATGCCGAGGGTGTTGACGAAGAACAGCTCGAACCAGCCGCCGACGGTGATGATGCCCGGCACGACGCCGTAGAGCACGGCGGCCACGAGGGCAAACGACACCAGCAGCGCTATGAGCGAGCCCTTGGCATTGGCATTGGGGAAGCGCTTGTAGTACCACACCAGTACGATGGCGGGCAGACAGAGCAGGTTCAGCAGGTGGACGCCGATGCTGAGGCCGGTCATATACATGATGAGCACCAGCCAGCGGTCGCTGTGAGGCTCGTCGGCGTGGTCCTCCCACTTCAGGATGAGCCAGAAGACGACGGCGGTGAAGGCCGACGAATAGGCATAGACCTCGCCCTCGACGGCCGAGAACCAGAACGTGTCGCTGAACGTATAGATGAGTGCACCCACCATGCCGGCGGCCTCGATGGCTACGAGCTTGGCGGTGGTCAGCTCGTCCCAGCGGTCAATCAGCAGGCGCCGCGTCAGGTGCGTGATGCTCCAGAAGAGGAACAGGATACACGTGGCCGAGAGCAGCGCGCTCATGATATTGACCCAGTAGGCCACCTGCGACGGGTCGCTGGCAAACTGCGAGAACAGATTGGCAGTAAGCATGAAGAACGGTGCCCCGGGGGGGTGTCCTACTTCCAGACGATAACCAGTGGTGATAAACTCGGGGCAGTCCCAGAACGAGGCTGTCGGCTCAATGGTGGAGCAATAGACGAAAGCGGCCACCAGGAAGGCGAGCCAGCCGCAGACGTTGTCCACGATCCTGAATTGTTTCATTCTTCTTTGTCTTTGTGGTTTATTTAGTTTGCAAAGTTACGAATAAATTTGCTTATATAAACAATCCCACACCGTAAATTAAGATAATATAACGGAATATCTTGCCCAGCGTGATGGCGATAAAAGTGATGAGGACGTTGGCACGCATCAGTCCCAGCAGGATGGTGATGGCCGAGCCGAGGATGGGCAGGAAGGCGAAAAAGCCCATCCACGCACCGCGCCCCGCCATAAACCGCTCGGCTCGCTCCATGTCCTTGGGGCTGACGTGGAGGTAGCGCTCGAACCACTCAACCTTGCCCAGACGGCCCACGCAGTAGTTCAGGCCGGAGCCGAGGACGTTGCCGACGGTGCCGTAGAGAGCCAGCTGCCACGGGTCGAGTCCGGTGGCCATGAGTGCGGTCATGACAAGCTCGCTCGAGAAAGGAAATACGCTGCCCGCCAGGAAGGAGGCCACCAGCATGCCCCAGTAGCCGTAGCCGATTAGAAAGTCAATGATGGCATCCATAGGTTGAAGAGTGTCATCAGCAGGGCAACGGAACAAATAACGTAGAAGGCAATGTTGGTGATGCGCGTATAGGTGAGCGACAGGAAGTGGGCGATGAGCGGCGAGACGTTGATGATGAGTATGCGGATCAGCATGTCGTAGTGCTGCGGCTGGAGCACGATGAAGACCATGGTCAGCATCCACATCTGGATGAAGCAGCCGAAGAGCAGGCGGATGCGGATGCTGTCGGCCGACTTCTGCCGCCAGTAGTGAATGGTGCCCGTGATGCCCAGGGCCACGACGAAGACGAAGAGCAGCAGCTCGTTGACCGTCACCTGGCGGTAGTCGAAGGGTATCTGGAAGTCGGCCAGGGCGGTGAAGTGCTGCCAGAGCAGGTCGATGCTGCCCTGATAGAACATGACGGGAACGGCAAACCAGTAAGGCGTCAGCAGTCCGACGATGGAGGCAAAGAACGTGCGCCAGCTGAGGGATGTGAGCCGGAAGAACATCAACGCCCAGAGCAGCGGCACGTAGAAGAGTATCTGGACGAAGACGGCGCTGGCCAGTCCGACGCAGAGGAAGGCGTAGTAGGTCCAGCCCATCGACGCTTTGTTCTGATAGCAGTGGAAGGCGGCTATGCAGGCAGCGACCATGCACAGCTGGACGATGGCGCCACCGAGGGAGCTGAACAGGAAGCAGCCCGCACACACCAGCACGATGAACGAACAGGAGACGGAGCGGCTGTAAATGCGGATGAGGGCGTTGCTGTTGTTCAGCTCGACCATGAGGTAGGCCGAGATGAGGAAGCACGCAAACTGCACCCAGGCGCCCCGCAGCAGTTCGGCTGAGGTGATGGGGATGGCGGGTATGAGCAGTCCGCTGGCCAGCCAGACGGCGATGGCGTAGGCCACCACCACCGGCAGCATGAAACGGCTCTCGGCCACGCGGTTCTGTGTGCGCTTGATCATTGCTTACAGGTCGGCGCCGATGTCGCGGCGGAAGTAGCGGTCTGTGAAGGTTATCTTCTGAGCTTCTGTGAATGATTTCTGCAGGGCCTCGGCCTTATCCTTGCCATAGCTGCTCACGGCGATGACGCGGCCGCCGTTGGTAACTACCTGACCGTCCTTCAACGCTGTGCCGGCGTGGAAGACGATGGAGCCTTCAACTTTGTCGATACCCGTGATTTCGTAGCCTTTCTTATACGCCTCGGGATAACCGCCGCTGACCAGCATGACGCAGACGGCAGCCCGCTCGTCGAACTCAACCTGATACTGGTCGAGATTGCCGTTGGCCACGCCCTCGAACAGATCGACGATGTCGGTCTTCAGGCGCAGCATGACGGTCTCCGTCTCGGGGTCGCCCATGCGGCAGTTGTACTCGATGACCTTCGGCTCACCGTCGCAGTTGATGAGTCCGAAGAAGATAAAGCCCTTATAGTCAATGCCTTCGGCAGTCAGGCCTTCGACGGTAGGCCGGATGATGCGGTCCTCGACCTTCTGCATCCACTCCTTTGTGGCGAAGGGTACGGGCGAGACGCTGCCCATACCGCCGGTGTTCAGACCAGTGTCGCCCTCGCCGATGCGCTTGTAGTCCTTGGCCTCGGGCAGAATCTGGTAGTGCTGGCCGTCGGTAAGCACGAAGACGGAGCACTCGATACCGCTGAGGAACTCCTCGATGACGACGCGGCTGCTGGCATTGCCGAACATGCCGCCCAGCATTTCCTTCAGTTCCTTCTTGGCTTCGTCGAGCGAGGGCAGGATGAGCACGCCCTTGCCGGCGCAGAGTCCGTCGGCCTTCAGCACGTAAGGGGGTTCTAGAGATTCTAGAAACTCTAGACCCTCTAGAAGGTGCTCGCCGTCGAAAGTCTGGTACTGGGCGGTGGGGATGTTGTGGCGCTGCATGAAGCCCTTGGCGAAGTCCTTCGAGCCCTCAAGCACGGCACCGGCCTTCGACGGACCGATGACGGGGACGTTCGCCGTCCGCTCGTCGGCCTTCAGGTTGTCGTAGATGCCCTTCACCAGCGGGTCTTCCGGTCCGACGACCACCATCTGTATGCCGTTGTCGGCGACGAACTGCTTGACGGCCTCGAAGTCGTCGGCCTTCATTGCCACGTTCTGGCCACACTCCGACGTGCCGGCGTTGCCTGGGGCAATATAGAGTTTCTCACACTTGGGGCTTTGTGCAATCTTCCATGCCAGGGCGTGCTCACGGCCGCCGCTGCCTAACAGTAGTATCTTCATACCTTTCTAATTTTATATGCTTTGCGGCTGCAAAGTTACAACTTTTTCTTTAAAAAGCAAGCAATTCCTTTGGAGATTCAAAAATAATGCGTATCTTTGCGTTTGTATATTCATCAATAACTTTATTTATTCATTAAAAGTATTAGCTACTATGAGAAAAGTATTATTTGGTTTCGCCATGATGGCAGTAGCCATTGCAATGCCATCGTGTGGAAACAAGAGTGCTGCAAATGGCGCAGACTCTACGGCTGAAGCCGGGGACCAGCCAGAACGTGTGGGAACTATGCTTCAATTATGCAACGAAACCTATGAGGGTGATTCTCTGATGATTTCTGCTGATTTCTGGTATCCAGAGGATGCCGGAGTAAAGGAAGCAGAAGTGTTCGGGTCCTTCTATGCCAGGAAAACACTTGTTGACTCAGCCAATAACGTTAAGATGGAGATATACCTCCAAGAGAGCAGCGTATATCCGAATCATAAAGAAGTTGCTGCCAAGGACAATCCGGATACGTACAAGGAGTTTAAGATAGGAGAATACGATGCCTATGCTTATGAAGGAGTAAGGTCGTACTATCTGACAATTCTCTTAGAGAACATTTCTGAAACAACCGACCGTTTCATCGATATTCAGATTAATCAGATCAGTAGTACGAGCGATTTGCCTGGCGGTAAAGATTACTTCGACCAGGAGAGGGGAAAGGCAATCATCAACTCGCTGCGTTATAACGGTGTAGTAGCAAGGACCGTAGATTTCAAATAGTCATTGACATCTGATAAATCTGTGCGTCCTGATTTATATTTATAGCTACTTTCAACAAAGATTTAAAGATTAAAAAGATTTTCTCTGGGTGCGAATAATCTTGTAAATCTTTAAATCTTTGTTTTTTGACCCACCCAAATTCTTGTATAACCTACTCCCCGCATTCAGCGGCGTAGTCAAACGAATCATTTGACGCTGCAAATATGCAAACATTCTTTTAGGCCAGCGAATCTGTCTTATTTCAGGTAGTCTTCAAAGTACTGGGTGATACGCTCGTGCAGATGGACCGAGGCATGGCCGCGCATGTTGTGCTCCTCGCCGGGGTAGGCGAAGAAGTCGGGCTGCGTGCCGGCCTTGATGCAGGCATCGAGGAACGACAGACAGTGCTGCGGCACGACGGTGCGGTCGTTGTAGCCGGTGATGATCTGGAGCTTGCCTTTCAGGTTCTTGGCCTGCGGAATGAGGCTGCACTTCTCGTAGCCCTCGGGGTTCTGCTGCGGGGTGTCCATATAGCGCTCGCCGTACATCACCTCGTAGAACTTCCAGTCGATGACGGGGCCGCCGGCCACGCCCACCTTGAACACGTCGGGATAGTGGGTCATCAGCGAGATGGTCATAAAGCCGCCGTAGCTCCAGCCGTGCACACCGAGGCGGTTCATATCGACGTAGGGCAGCGTGCGCAGATAGTCGACACCCTTCATCTGGTCCTTCATCTCCACCTGGCCGAGCTGCCGGAACGTGGCCTGCTCGAAGTCGCGGCCACGGTTCTCGGAGCCCCGGTTGTCGAGAATGAATACGATGTAGCCCTTCTGGGCCATATAGGTCTCCCACGAGCGGCTGGCCCAGTGCCACGAGGCATCGACGTTGTGGGCGTGGGGGCCGCCGTAGACGTAGATCACCGTCGGGTATTTCTTTGCGGGGTCGAAGTCGTGGGGCTTCACCATGCGGTAGTAGAGGTCTGTCACGCCGTCGGCCGCCTTGATGCTGCCACACTCGAAGATGGGCTGCTGAAAGTCAGCCCAGGGGTCGTCGGCAGTGAGCAGGCGCACGCTCTTCTGCTTGTTGACATCGACAATGTCGATGCAGCGCGGCGTGGTGGGCGTGGTGAAGCGGTCGATGATGTAGTTGCCCGAGGGCGACAGCACGCCACGGTGTACGCCGTCGGTGCTCTCGAGGGCCTTGACCTGCCCGCTTGTCACGTTGACGCTATAGAGGCGGCGGTGCAGGGGATGCTCCTTGTTGGCCGCGAAAACGATGCTCTTCGTCTTCTGGTTGAAGCCTAACACGTCGAGTACCACCCACTGGCCTTTGGTAATCTGCTTCACCTGCTCGCCCTTTATATTATATAGGTATAGGTGGTTGTAGCCGTCGCGCTGGCTCTGCAGGATGAAGAGGTTGCTGTCCCACGGCAGGAACTGTATGGGGTGGAGCGGCTCCACGTACTTGTCGCTGGTCTCGCGGCAGAGCTGGTATTCGCGCTTGCCGGTTTCAGCGTCGTAGCTGACGAGGCGGCAGTCGTTCTGGTCGCGGTTCAGCTCCTGCAGGAAGATGTGCTTCGAGTCGGGGCTCCAGGCCAGGTTGGTGAAGTAGCAGGGTTGCTGCAACGCTGTTGCAGCATAGTCGACAGCGGGGGTCTGGAGGTAGACGGTCTTCTGTGTGCGCAGGTCGAAGACGCCGATGGTGACGACGTGGGTATTAGTGCCGGCCATCGGGTATTTGTCAGGCTCATAGGCGGCGGTGCGGGGGTAGATGTCTACCTGCGGATAGTCGGTGACCATTGACTGGTCCATGCGGTAGAAGGCCAGGCGCTGGCCGTCGGGACTCCAGAAGGTGCCCTTCGTGATGCCGAACTCGTCGCGGTGGACGCTCTGGCCGTAGACAATCTCGCGGCTGCCGTCGGTGGTCAGCTGGTGCTTCTTGCCTTGACCGTCAGCTATATACAACTGGTGGTCTTCCACGTATGCCGTAGCCCTGCTGGCGCTGTTCCAGTCGTTGGCGGTCTGGCCTGAGATGCTGTCCTGCCAAACCGTCTTCTTCGCCTTGAAGTCGACCAGGATGTAGGCCTTGCGGTTCCCAACGGCCACGAGCGGCTTGTCGGGGTAGGGGAAAGTGGCGTTCATCAGGTGGCGCACATAGCGCACGCTGTCGTCGCTTTCCGCCCATTTGTTGATGTCGTCGAGGGTGAAGAGCAGGCGCTTCTTGCCTGTCTTCACGTCGATGATGTTGCACTCCTCCACGTCGGTCTGCACGAGCTGGTCGCCCCACCATGTGAGAAACATGTTCTTGGGCTGCAGGTTGGCGTAGTTCGTGCCGCCGAAGTTCAGGTCTTCAAGTGAGAAAAGCTTGTCTTGCGCTGTCATTGATAGTGCCAGTGTTAACAACAGAAGCAGTGTCTTAATCCTCGTCATCGTTGTCGAATCTGTTACGTTTCTTTCCAAAGTTGCGTTTGTCGTTGCGCTCAAAGCGGCTCTTGCCTGGCTTGGAGAATCGGGCGTCTTTGGGACCTCTCGACCCACGGGACTCTCTTGGCTCCCTTGGGCGACGGTCCTTGCGCTCCTCGAACACGTCGTGGCGGTGGAAGGTGAACGAGCGGATGTCGGCATCCTCGTTCTCCTCCTGCTCCTCCAGGCGCTGCTTGAAGTCGCGGTGTTTCTTGAAGCGGTGCTTTTCGGCCATCTGGCGCTTCTCCTCGTCGCTCTTCACCTGTCCGCCCTCTGAGCGGAAGACCTTCATCTTGCCGTCGAACATCTGGTACTTGCGGAACTCGCACTCCAAGGAGCCGTTATACAGCGGAATCTTGATCGAGGGCTTCAGGCCAATCTGGTCGAAACACTCCTCGCGGTAGCTGAGCACCCAGGCGTCGTTGCCTGTGAACTCATGCTTCAGCCGTTCGCCAATCATCTTATAGGTGCCCAGCAGGTCGGGCGTGGAGATGCGCTCGCCGTAGGGCGGGTTGGTCACGATGATGCTCTTCTCGCTGGGCTGCTTGAAGTCCTTGAAGTCCTGCTGCTCGATGGTAATGCTGGCCGACAGACCGGCAGCCTGAACGTTGCGACGGGCGGTGTTGACGGCCTTCGGGTCGATGTCGTAGCCGTAGAAGTGGCACTTGACGTTCTCCTTCTCGTTCTCCTCACAGTCGTTGTATATGTGGTCGAAGAGGTCGGCATCGAAGTCGGGCCACTTCTCGAAGGCATACTCCTTGCGAAACAGCCCCGGGGCCATGTTGTGGGCAATGAGGGCCGCCTCGATGAGCAGCGTGCCCGAGCCGCACATGGGGTCGATGAAGTCGGTGTCGCCCTGCCAGCCAGTCAGCATGATCATGCCGGCAGCAAGCACCTCGTTCAGCGGAGCCTCCATTGTCTCCTGGCGGTAACCGCGGCGGTGCAGTGACTCGCCGCTGCTGTCGAGCGACAACGTGCAGTGGTCCTCAGCCACGTGGATATGCAGCCGCAGGTCGGGGTTGGCCACCGAGATGTTGGGGCGGTTGCCCGTCTTCTCGCGGAACTGGTCGACGATGGCGTCCTTCACCTTGTAGCTGACGAACTTTGAGTGGCGGAACTCCTCGGAGAAGACGACGGCGTCGACGGCAAAGGTCTTGTCGTTGCCTAAGTACTCTGTCCAGTCAATCTTTCGGATTTGCTCATAAACGTCATCGGCACTCTTGGCCTTGAAGTGTCGTATGGGCTTTAGAATCTTGATGGCGGTGTGTAGCTGGAAGTTAGCACGGTACAGCAACTCCTTGTCGCCGGTGAACGACACCATGCGGCGTCCTATCTGTACGTTGTTAGCCCCCAGTCGGGTCAGTTCTTTCGCCAATACGGGCTCTAAGCCCATAAAAGTCTTGGCGATGATATCGAATGTTTGTTCCATTAAAATAAAAATACGTATTTCGGGCGACAAAGATACAATAAAAACGGCATAAAAACAAAATTATTCCCAAAATAATTTCCAAATACAAAATAAATGTGTAATTTTGCGCTGACTATAGAATCAGATGCCCCAAGATGCAAACCCGTAAGAAGCAATTTGTCTTTTTGGTTGCCTTTACCTTGTTGACGGTATTGGCAAGTGCTCAGGACTCCCTGCCAACACGCATTTCCTATGTCTTGTCGACTGAGGCATCGGTGGGAACGGGCGACTTCAACGCCTATCAGCTGGTGACAAACCGCCATCATGTCCTCTCGACGCGGCCTAACACGGCTTATCTGCGTGGTGCCGTCAGCGTGAAGCACTCTTTGGGCAAGGATTTCGTGCTGTCAGGGTGTGTTGACGCCGTGGCCGCTGTCCACGCCGACCATCAGGCTTATCTGCAGCAGTGCTACGCCAACTTGTCGTACAAGTCGCTTTTCCTTGAGATAGGTGCCCGCGAGGAGCCGCCCGTACTGCGCGACGACCAGCTGTCGAGCGGTGCCTTTGCCAAGGGAACCAACGCCAAACCGGTGCCGCAGCTCCATCTCGGCACCGACGGTTTCGTTGACGTCCCGTTTACGAAGGGCTGGCTTCAGGCCAACTTCGATGGCGGCTACGGCAGGTTCCTCGACGGCGACTACCGCGAACGCGCTTATTTCCGGGCGCAGGAAGCTAATTATAAGTATGCTACGGGTATTTGGTATCACCAGAAGCATCTGTTCTTCCGCACTAATCCCACGAAGCGCTTCTTCGTGACGGCCGGCATTGAGCACGTCGTCCAGTTCTCGGGTACGAAGCACGACTATAGCAACAAACAGCAGCCTGTGGTCATTGAGAAGCCGACCGACCTCAAGACTCTATGGAACGTCATCCTGCCAGTGGGCGACAAGCAGTACTTCGAGCACGGCGTGATGGAGGACTGGGTTTACGGCAACCACATCGGAACGATGACCGTCCAGCTGGGTTGGAACATCGACGAGCACCACCAGCTGCAGGCGTATGTCGACGATCCGTTTGAAGATGGTTCGGGCATGCGCAAGGGAAATGGATGGGACGGCCTTTGGGGGCTTCAGTATGAGAATAGGAAGCCCGGCCGGCAGCTCGTCAGGCGTGCCGTGGCTGAATATCTGCAGACCACCAACCAGTCGGGACCGCTCCACTGGGACAGCGGCGACTACCCGGAGCCCGCACGGAGTCAGATTACCGACCTTGTGGTCGGTAATGACCTCTACTACAACCACACCTTCTACGGTAGCTATGCCCACTACGGAATGGCCGTGGGCACAGCACTTCTCACCTCACCTATTTATAATGCCAACGGCAATACCGATTTTCTCGACAGCCGCGTCAAGGCCTGGCATCTGGGCATCTGTGGCGAGGTGACCGACCGCATCTCCTATCTCGCGAAAGGCTCTTACCGCGAAGGGTGGGGAACCTATAACATTCCGCTTCCAACGAAGCACCACTCTTTTGACGCGATGATCAAGGGGATATACCGTACAGGCCCTTGGCAATTCGGCGCCTCTTATGCGTTTGACAAAGGAAACATCTACGGCGACTGCTCCTCGTTTAACTTCAATATCGAATATCATGGTAAGATACTTTAGACTGTTGTGCGTTTTTGCTCTCCTGTGGTTGTCAGCGTGCCAGGAGGGAGGGGATGCTGGCGACCTGTTAGGACAATGGCGCCTGAAAGGCTCCGACACCGAGTACGTGAGCTTCGCCGGCTCAGTGTCGTTGTTCAGGCTAATTGGCAAAGGCGAAATCTTCGGAAACTTCCAGCATGTTGGCGACAGTCTTTTCGTGCAGTGCGTCTCCGTCAAAGGCGAAAGAAGTGACACCGCCATCGTGGAAGAGTACTTCGGCTTCAAGCCTTTCAGTGATATACGGCTGAGAATCGAAACGCTCAATAACGAGAGTCTGGTTCTCAGCAAGGGCGATAAGGTCTGGGCTTTCTACAAATATTGACATTGTTCACTTACGAACATAAAAAAACCGGGAGTGTCATCACGACAGCCCGGTTTGGTTCTAACTAACTTATTATCAACTATTCATTACTCATTCGGGTGCAAAGGTACGGCGTTTCTGGTAATTTTGTAGCATTTGTATGCAAAAAAATGACGTAAACGTTTGCGCCGTTCGCGCTTTTTTCCTAACTTTGCAGCGTAAAACCTACTAATATGCCAAAACGCCGAACATCACTGAAGGAT
>JAEEGH010008751.1_pt1 | contig 23806 bp, 13 predicted proteins | sample 9134181 | NCBI WGS metagenome assembly JAEEGH01 (sample SAMN16246544, study PRJNA631951) | gut metagenome | biome: gut microbiome; feature: rumen; material: DP-attached | host: Bos | place: Iran: Karaj | collected 2018-10
AGAACAAGGAACTCTGCTTTATGAATTTATTATGAACTTCTGGGATTATGAAAAGTCTGATTTTATTAAGCGTTATATTTTGCATGGCCACAGTATGACAAAGCGGCATACTGATAACATGCTGAGTCTGGTCCGCAACTACTGGCAACCATACTTTGGTGATGAAATAACCGTACAGGAGCTGGACCGAACAGCCCTAGATGATTTCTTTTTTTATTTAAGCACAGAAAAAGGTTTGAAAGGAGGAACTGTGAATAAAGCAATTAACTGTGGTAGTCGTGCTATGCGATACCTTTTTGAAAACAAAAAAATTGACTCTAACCCAATGGCAGGAATTGAGAGGTTTAATCCAGAGGAAGCTAAACGCGGTATTCCAACGGAATCTGAAGTAAAGCAGCTGCTTAATGCTAACTGGCAGAACGAGGCTTACTTTCTGGCATTTAAGCTTGGTGCTTTCTGCGGTCTTAGAGCCGGAGAGATTAGCGGCTTACGTGTCTGTGATTTGGATTTGGATGCAGATCTTATTCATGTTCGACACAGCTGGAATGATACTGATGGTTTGAAGTGTCCGAAGAATTCTGATGTACGAGATTTGCCTATTGACCACAGAACTTTATTGCAGCTTACAAGCCTTGCGAAGGAAAACCCGAATTACAGTGATTTAAGTTATGTATTCTTTTCGCCTGTAAAACCTGAGCAGCCTTACTGGCCGTCTTACTATGTTGATGGCCTTTATGCTGCTCTTGAAGAAATTGGAATAAGCGAAGAACAGCGAAAGGAAAGAAAAATTGTATTCCACAGCTTGCGACATTTCTGCGCAACAAGCCTAAGTCAGAAAGCTGACTTGAAAACTGTACAGGCAGTAATGGGTCACAGAAGCGAAGATATGACAAAGCATTATTCAGACCACGAAACACAGGAGAAGATTCAGAATATGCGTAACATTATGCAGGTTACCTGGGACAATATTTTAAGCGCATAATTACATTAACTATAGATAGGGGTTTATTAACCATTTGTTAATATATTACCGGTTTATTATTTTGCCATGGCACAAAAAGTGTCATGGCATTTTTTTTGCCCAGGAGGCTTTTGGATGGCTGATAATTCGGAAACGATGGAGCTGCTTACCCCTGAGGAAGCGGCAAGGTATTTAGGCTTTAGCGTGCCTTATCTTTACAAGCTCTGCAAGGAGAAAAAGATACCGCATGCAAATTACGGCAGGCATTTAATTTTCCGCAAAGCGGATTTGTATAACTGGATTGGAGCGCTGGTAGTTTATGAAAAATGAAAAATTGGAAAATGAAATAAAAAGCACTGTGAACGAAGCTCACAGATTTTTGGAAAAGATGGCATTGCAAAAAGCACACGGCGACATTGTTGTAACAATAACGATGTACCGTGGGCAGCCCGTAAAGCTTACAACAAGTTTTTGTGAGCATTTAACGCAGAGAAGAACGACAGGACTTGTCGTTGAAAAATGAGTAAGCCAGCTGGCGGGCGGTGATAAATAGCAAAGCGTTAAAAAAATTGCGGAAGCAATTTTTAGCTTTACCTCGAAACTCTTAAGAAAAGTATAAACTTATTTATTAAATCAAAGTAGTAAAAAAAGCGAAGTAAATTGTAAGAAAAAAATATTTTTAACGGCTGCAAAAAAGGCTCTACTTAATTGCCTCTAAAAAAGCAGTACAGCCTTCCAAAATATCTTCGTAAGTCTGGTCAAAATTGCCGGTATACCAGGGGTCTGCTATATCGCGTGTTTTCCCGGCATAAGAAAGAAGGCGGACAATTTTATGTGCAGGGTCAGGCGACCAGCAGCGGTTCATATACCAGATGTTTTCATCATCCATGGCAACAAGATAATCGTATCTGTCATAATCTGCACGAGTAATCTGGCGGGCTGCACGACGGGTAAAAGGGATTCCCATTTCGTGAAGCTTCTGACGCGTACCATAATGCATGTCATTTCCAATCTCTTCGCGGCTGGTAGCAGCAGATTCAATTAAAAAATCATTTTCACGCCCTGCCCTGCGTACAAGCTCCTTCATAACAAACTCGGCCATAGGAGAACGACAAATATTTCCGTGACAAACAAAAAGAATCTTAATCATAGCAAAACACCGTAAAAAAAGGTGCCGACTGAAACAGAAGGCACCTTTGTAAATATAGATTGCCGTATCAAGTACGGCAATGACAATTATATGTATTGTCATTATCGGGCGAGACCCGATAATCTTATTTTGTAGCAAGGATTGCAATTCCAGGGAGTGTTTTTCCTTCGAGGAGTTCGAGGGAAGCACCACCACCAGTAGAAACGTGGCTCATTTTTGAAGCAAGGTTGAACTTGTTTACAGCAGCAACTGAATCACCACCGCCAACTACAGTCATAGCACCACGGCCTGTAGCTTCTGCAACGAGCTTAGCAACAGCTTCTGTTCCCTTTGCAAATGCATCAAACTCAAATACGCCAACTGGTCCGTTCCATACGATAGATTTAGCTTCGGCAATTGCCTTCTTGTAGATTTCAACAGTCTTAGGACCAACATCCATAGCCATTACATCAGCTGGGATTTCTACGCTGTCAACTGCAACTGGTTTTGCATCTGGAGAGAACTCAGCAGCTGCAACATGGTCAACAGGAAGAAGAATCTTAACGCCTTTAGCATCTGCATCAGCAAGAAGCTTTTTAGCTGTATCAATAAAATCATCCTCTACGAGAGACTTTCCAACAGAGTGGCCCTGAGCCTTGAGGAATGTATAAGCCATACCGCCACCAATAACAAGATAAGCAGCGTTCTTCAAAAGTGATTCAAGAACGGCAATCTTAGAAGAAACCTTTGCACCACCGATGATAGCAACCATTGGTTTTGGAGGATTTGTTACCATTGGTTCAAGATATTTTACTTCTTTTTCCATAAGGAAGCCGCCAACTGGCTCAGCTTTCATAAACTTAGCGATTGTAGCAGTAGAAGCCTGGTCGCGGTGAGCAGTTCCGAAAGCATCGTTTACAAAGATGTCACCGTATGTAGCAAGTTCTTTTGCCATTGATTCGCGTTCTGCATCGTCCTTAGATGTTTCTTCTTTGTGGAAGCGAACATTTTCGAGCATTGCAACTGCGCCTTCTGGAAGTGCATCAATTGCAGCCTTCTGTCCGAGTGCATCTGGAAGGAATGTAACATCTTTTCCGAGTTTTTCTGCAAAATATTTTACAACTGGAGCCATGCGGTTCTTTCCATTGATGAACTTTTCTGCATCAGCATCTGTCCAGGTTTTGCCGGCTTTTTCTGCCTTTTCCTGAGCCTTTTTAACATCCTTTTTAGGATCGCCAAGGTGGCTCATCAAAACGAGAGAACGAGGATTCTGCTCAAGAATGTATTTAATAGTAGGAAGAGCTGCCATAATACGAGTGTCATCCTGTACAACTCCATCCTTCATTGGTACGTTAAAATCAACACGCATGATGATGCGTTTGCCTTTAAGATCAACATCTTTTACTGTTTTAATCATAGTAAAACTCCTTTAATGTATGTATTCCGAACCAACGTCCGGCTGTTTACTTTGATTAAAATATAACGATTTTTAGACTTTGTTTCAATCTAAAACAGGAAGGGAGAAACTCTGCCCTAAAACCCGGTTTTTGTGCTAAAATAAAAGCATGAAACAAAAAGGCTTTTATCCGACTGAAATTATTTTTTCTGCCACAAATGCGTGCAACCTCCACTGCGAGCACTGTTTTGTAGGAAGAAATCCAAAAAAGATTGATATTGAAGCAGCAAAAAAGTTTCTGGAAGGGTGCGTTGAAGCTTCCCGGGAAAATCCTGAGCTGCCCAAGATTGAAAAAATTGGATTTTCAGGGGGCGAACCCTTTCTTTATACAGAGTTTATCCTTGAACTGACAAAAACTGCGGTTTCTCTCGACCTCCTTTTTGACCAGATAATGACAAACGGCGACTGGTGGAAGGACGAAACTGATTTACGCTCCACTCTCCAGAAAGTTTACGATGCCGGCTACGATGGTAAAATTGGGCTCAGCTGGGATTCTTTCCACGGGCAAAGTACCGAAAGAATGCAAACTTTTATTTGTGCCGTGCAGGAGATTTTCGGGGAAGATGCAATTAATATACAAGCCGTTGAAGGGGGCCCTGAGGATAGCAACGCCCCTCACCCTGATTTTCTTGAAAAACACCCTGAGATAAAAGTTTACCACTTACCTCAAACATTCCCTGCTGATGATAAACGCGGCTGGCAGTCAAAACACTGGTTCAAAGAAGATTACTGCCAGGGCCCGGGAAACATTCTTTACATTCACGCCGACGGAAACATAGCACCTTGTTGTGGTTTTGCAAACGAAAACCCGGCACTTTTTATAGGAAGCATTAGCGACAGCTTTGAAAAAGTCATAGAAAAAGCCTCTTCCAACCCTATGATAAAACACTGCTTTGAAGAAGGGCTTTCGCATTACCGTCACCACGAACTGAAAAAACTCCTGCGTGCTGAAGGCAAAAAACTGCCTGGCAAAACTTCGGATATTTGCACCTTCTGCGATTATGTTTGCAAAATCGGGCAGTAGATTATCGGGTCAAGCCCGATAATGACATTTTTGGCACGACAATGACATTTTTGGCACGATAAAGGCAGAACAGGTCCGGTAATGACAGGTTATGCTTCTACTACGCACGGTTCGTTGTAACCGCGGAAAAACGGATTATGAGTAAGGAATGTAAAACCTTCAGCTTTGGCCTGCGAAAGCAAAATCCTGTCAAATGGATCGTTGTGCGCTGGTGCAGATTCATCCCGCTGTAAACCGGCAAGCTCAACTACATGCAAATCATCTATAGGAAGCTTGTGGTAGCCGGACTGCTCGCAATAATGCATAAACTCAATCCCGGAAATAGGAAGTTTTTTTAGAGCATATTTTATTTGAACTTCCCAAATAGAAGCGATGCTGTAAAAAAGTCTGTTATTTGGATTCAGAATAATATCACGCATCTTAGTATTTAGTTTTGAATCTTTTGACATTGCCCATAAAATAATATGGGTATCCAGCAATACATCATTCTGTCTCATAAAATCCTCCTTATTAATCAATCATCCCGAACATTCGGGCAATTTCATCATTGCATTCATCAAAATCATCTGGAACTGTAAACTTACCTTCTGCAATTCCAATCCGTTTTGATACATCTTCCTGTTCAATCCAGGTAATCTTTACAACAGGCTTTCCTGCCCTTGCAACAATCACCTCTTTTTCTTCCTTGCGCTCCAGCATGGCGATGATTTTTGAAAAATTAGTTTTGGCTTCCAAAACATTCATCTGGCACATAATTTCCTCCTGTTATTTACTTAGTCTCATTAGTCTAGTCTACTTAGCTAAATAATACTATACAAATTAGGAGAAGTCAAGGGCGAAGACAAACATTTTTTGGTTACAATCATTTTTTCTGTCTTCGCCGGAAGTTTTGTCTGACAAAACTTCCCATTTATAGGTAACCATAGCGAAGACAAACATTTTTTGGCACCCACCATTTTTTCTGTCTTCGCCGGGACAGGGGCCATCTGCCTGTACAAAGATTTTTCATGCTTTAATCGATTTTACTTGTTTTTTTAAACAATATTGTGTATATTTTAATTGTACACAATTAAATATTTTTTATTAAAGAGGTGAAATTATGGCAGAACTGACAATTACAAATGCTAATTTTCAGAAGGAAGTTCTTGAATCGGACAAACCGGTTCTGGTTGATTTTTGGGCCCCATGGTGTGGTCCTTGCAGAATGCTTGGTCCTGTAATTTCTGAGATTGCGGAAGAACATCCGGAAATTAAAGTTTGCAAGGTGAATGTTGATGATGAACCTGATTTAGCAAGTCAGTTCGGCATAATGAGCATTCCGTTTGTAGCAAGCTTTAAAAATGGCGCAGTTTACAAATCTTCTGTTGGCGCTCAACCAAAGGAAGCAATTCTAGAGTTGCTGGCATAAGATTAAGGGACGAACAGATTAAATGCTGATATCCGGTAAGTTAGTTTAGGCTTACCGGTTAGTTTGGTGTAACAAAAATCCCGCTGTTACAGAAGCTCCATCGGGTGGTGGTTCCATCGATAAAGTTCTGGCGTGGTTCTTCTTGTCCGCGCCCCGGATCGAGTGTATAAAGAGTATCGCCCTTCCAATAAGTCAAAACATAATGAAGCGGATTATGCATTGGAGCCAGATAATCAACATTTGCTCGAGGAACAAGTATTTCTATTACATATTGATTTTTTGCCAGGGATGAACTGATATCCGTGATATCTTTTAACTGAGAAGTATCTACGGACTTTGCAAAAAGAGCCATCAGTTTTTCGCCAGGTTGTTGAGGATTCGAAAGATTCATTCCAAAAAAAACATTTGAAGCATAAGGTGCAATTTCCTGGGCAATTTTAAACGGGTCACTGTATTCGCCAAAGCCTGCAGAAGGATCAAACTTGATTTTTGGGTATATTTTTTTTGCAGTAGCTTCAACCTTGCTGCCGGGAATCTGTCCAGTTTCTGCAAGATAATAAGCCATAGAAAAAGCCCCGCAGGCATTCCGCGACCAGGCATTATCACGCTGAGTTGCATAAGGCTGACCTTTACTCGCCTTACAGGCTGAAAAAAGCAAAGTACACATAATAACAATCAGAGTTTTTTTAGTTTTTATATTCATAATACTTATTATACACAAAAAAATTCTGAAAAGAAAGTGATAAACTCTACCTGCTAAACACTACTCTAAAAGAATATTTATGTTATAATTAATTTATGAATAAGAAAATTAATCCTAAGTGTATTGCCCCTTTATTTGCAGCAATAATTCTTTTATCAGGATGTAAAACTATGAGTAATTTAAAACTAACCGAAGAAGAACCAATTGGACAAAATCTTGGAAATGCAGGCGACAAAATCACATTTGCCGGGAAAAACTATACCTCCACTTTTTTCGATGATTTTAATGGTAGTGAATTAGACAATGAACGATGGGAAAAATGTCCGGAATGGCAGCGTCAGGATGCGGGCGGATATTGGAAGGACAAATGCACTTCTGTAAAAGATGGAAATCTTATAATCGAAGCAAAAATAGAAAACGGGACGCCAATCAGTGGGGCAATCCGCAGCAGAAAAAAGTTTGAGCAGACCTGTGGACTTTATAAAATCCGTTTTAAGGCAGAAAAAGCTTCCGGACTCTGGTATGCATTCTGGCTGATGTCAGACAAGGTTTCAAATATTGGAAACGGTGCAGTAGATGGCGGTGAAATTGATATTTTTGAAATCCTCCCCAATGATCCCTGGCAGGTAGAGGGAAAGAAAACTTATCTGAACTCGGCAGTTCATTGGGATGGCTATGGAAAGGACCACAAATCCCATGCTAATCAGTATTTTATTGATGATTCCTTCTATAATAAATGGCATGAAGTTACTTTTGAATGGACTCCAGATTACTACAAGGCTTATCTTGATGATAGTGAAAAACCTTTCTGGGATTCAACAAAAGAAGGTGCAAAGGTTTGGGGTGGAATTGTTCAGTCAAGGAACTATATGAAAATTACCGCGGAGTTTGGCAAATGGGGTGGTCCGATTGATGAATCTGCCCTTCCCACCCATCTGTATGTTGATTGGGTCAAAGTATATAAAGCAGAATAATACTGTAAACTTTGTTATATATTCCCCCCCGCATTGGGGCTATTGAACAAGCTCCTTTTTTCCTATAGAATACAACTACTTTGGGGCTGTAGCTCACCTGGCTAGAGCGTTTGAATGGCATTCAAAAGGTAGTCGGTTCAAGTCCGATCAGCTCCACTTCATCATACTTCACGACCCGGTTCCGTCATATTTTCTGGCACCTAGAATCCAAAACTTATAGCTCAAATAAAAGAAGGCAAGTCCTAACACCGGCGAAAGCCAAGACAATAAAGGAATTGAATCAGGTCTCAACACCACCAGCGACGGATAATAAGCAATAAATGCAATGGGAATCACAAAAGTAAAAATCACCCTGAAAAATGTATTAAAAATGCTTGCCGGGTATTTTGCAAAATCCTTAAAGCGGAACATCATTACCATAACATAGCCGGAATTTTTTATCCAGAAGCAGGTGGCGGCGGCAAAGTTCATAATCGCAATCATAAAAAGAGAAGCGGCTAAAAGAAACAGCACAGTCTGACTTATCGTAACGAAAGTCACAGGAATTGCAAGGTGGCTCCAGGCATACGCTAAGGTTCCAATTCCAAAGAAAAGCTGACCTAATCCTTTTACATCAAAAACTTCTGATATAAAATAGAAGAAAACGTTTATTGGTCTGAAGCAGTATTTTATAAAATCACCGGACTTAACCATAAAGCGCAGGTTCCAGTTGTTATCAAAAAGGCACTGTAGGGGTGTAAGAGCAATAAGCGAAAATCCGTACATAAAAAGCATTTCATACATAGTCCAGCCGTTTATTGACGGGAAGTTGCTGAAGAGAATATAAAATGTAACAAAACCGACGAGGTTGGAAATGATCATTCCGATTGTTGAAATTATAAAATCAGCACGATAACTCATCTTGCTTTTTAAATCCTGAACAAGAATCTTTCCATATATTTTTGCATAAAACTTTAATCCCCGTCTTTTTACAGCAATTGATTCATTCATTTTGTTAGCCTCCATTTACAGTAATTTTTTTAAGCGAAACACTCCAGAACACAGCACCAGCCGCTCCCAGTGCAACACACCAGGCAAACTGGAGCAGCAGTGAAAATCCAAGTCCAGTTCCTAGCGTATAGCCTTGTTTCTGAAGCAGTACACTGAGCGGCGTATCATAAATGCATCTGAATGGAAGATACTGAACAAGGCGTCGCAAGCCTTCCGGAAAAAATGCAAGCGGGATGGATGCACCCGAAAGCAACAGAACAATACATTCCTTTACCATATTTATTCCCCAGGTAGATTCTGTGTAAAGGCAGATAGTTGCAACTAACATATCAACACTAAAATTGAGCAGCAGAGCCATCAAAACCGAAATCATAAAAAACAGAAGATTTACGCCAAGTGCAATGCTTCCGTGTGTAAGAATATTTATGATAATAAAAGTCGGCACGAAGGTGACACAAAACGAAATTATGTTTTCACCAAAGTATGACCAGAAGCTGTAGCCCCTGAAGCTCATCGGTTTGAGCAGCTTAAGTACAATTGATCCGGACTGAATCTCGCGGCTCATATCCCAGATCAAAAATACTTCCAGAAAATTGAACAGTGCCGTAGCAAGAACAAGATAGACCAGAGTGTCATTCAATGTCATTCCGTTTACACAATCTGTACCTGCAGATGCATAAATTGCCTTCCACAAAAAATAAATTAAAACAAGATATACAAGGTTTCCAAAAAGCGCTACAAAGGTTCCGAGCCTGTAATGAAGTCTTTCCATCATGCCAAGCTTTGTAAGCGCAAGATATTTTTTTATGTTCATACTCACCTCCCCTTACGCACTTCTTGCATCTGCATTTTCGTAAATCTTTTTAATAACTTCTTCCGTAGAAATATCTTCCAGGCGGATATCCTTAACTCCACCTTTTTTCTGATAGTCCGCAATAACAGACATAACATCGGTTTTAGATTCATCTACAAGAATCTGTGTCCAGCCGGCTTCTCCCAGATTCAGATGAAGCATTCGGTAAGAACCAAAATAATGCTTAAGGTGTTCGATGTCGTTATCGTAAATCATACTGCCGTGATCGATAATTACGATTCTCTGGCAAAGCGCATCTACGTCGCCCATATCGTGAGTGGTAAGAATTACCGTTGTGTTTTTTTCTTTGTTCAAGCCTTTTATGAGCTCGCGGATTTTAGCCTTCATTGCAACATCAAGACCGATTGTAGGTTCATCAAGAAAAACAATTTTCGGGTTATGAAGAAATGCTGCAAGAATATCACTTAAGGTTCTCTGACCTAAAGACATCTGGCGCACAGGCTTATGAAGAAGTGAATCCATATCTGCAAGCTCATGGTAAAACTCTATCATTCTGTTATAGTCGGCGGTTGGAATAAGATAGATTTCCTTAAGCAGCTTGAATGATTCAATAAGCGGGAGCGACCACCAGAGCTGGCTACGCTGACCAAAAACAACTCCAATATTTTCTGCGTTGCGTGTGCGGTTTATATAAGGCACAGTTCCGTTTACAAGAATCTCGCCGCTTGTTGGTTCGAGTACGCCTGTCATCATTTTTATGGTTGTAGATTTTCCGGCGCCGTTCGGACCAAGATAGCCCACAATCTCACCGGCTTTTATATTTATAGAAATGTTATCAACTGCGGTTACGGTTTTGTAATCACGCGAAAACAAATCCTTAAGGCTGCCCTTGAGTCCTTCGTGTCTGTTCAGAACCTTGAACTCCTTTACTACATTTTTCATTACGATTGCATTTTGTTCCATGTAACACCTCCTGTGTAAGTCTTTCTTGAACTTTGATTTAATTGGGATTATACTTAGAGAAAGTGTGTAAGAAAATTATTATTTTTACTTATTTTTATAACTATTTTATATATAAAATATAATTTTGTTATTATATTTCCCTGATTTTGAGGTTATTTTACATGGTATTTGCAAAACGCGGAATAATCATGAAGCGGCAGGATGGCTCAGAGATTGTCAATTATAACGACGAATCTTTTCCATCCTATATCCACGACGGCTACATTTATCCCGGCTGCTCCTGGGAAAGAGTTCCGCACTATCACGAGGATGTTGAGTTCATTTCTGTGTATTCTGGTGAGATGGGTTACTCTGTTGGCGGAGTGAACCTTACGCTTAAAAAGGGGGACACTCTTTTTGTCAATTCGGAAAAAATCCATTATTCTTTTTCTACTGTCGACAGGGTTACAAGCTATTACATTGCCGTAATGCATCCGCGAATCATCTGCTCTTCATACCCCGTGGAAACAAAAGCAATAAAGCCAATCATCACAGACAAAACAATTCCCTTTATCCATTTTAAGGCGGATGATTTTGATGGTCCTGCAATTCAGAACATTCTTAAGGAAATGTGCAAAAGTGCCATTGAAGATGAGTTTCTGATTACAAAAGGATTTTTCGAACTTTGGGAAATAATCATGCACCGGTGTACTGATGCGTTCCGAGTCCATGTCGGTCATATGAGTGATGGAGACAGTCATCATAACAAGCTCAAACAGATGATGCTTTTTATTGACGAACATTATAATGAACAGATTACGCTGCAGGATATTTCAAATGCCGGATGTGTAAGCCAGAGCCTGTGCAATCAGATTTTCAACAAGTTTACTGAAAAGTCGCCGGTTGAGTATCTGCTGCATTACCGGAGCCGAAAGGTTGCCGATTTGCTTCAGGCTACAAAAATGACCATGTCCGAAATTGCAGAAATAACTGGTTTTACAGGTGCCAGCTATATGGCAGAAACCTTCAAAAAGTTTTACAAAATGTCTCCAAGGGATTTTAGGAAAAGTACAAAAAAATAAAACGATTTCTTAAGGGGATAAGATTTACACCGCCAGTTAGTTTAAACAAACAAAGACCAACCCAAAAAAACTCAATACGAGCTGTTTGGGTTGGCCTTATAGTTTAACTTTTGATGTTATTACTTCATCTGGGCGGTTTCAATGAAGCCACCGGAACCTTTTGTTATGGCATAGCCTAAGATTGGGTTCATAGTACCGTTACCATAAACCATACCATAGCTATCATTATCAGAACCTGCTCCTGGTTGGAAACTATTAGTGCCAACATTGGTATTATCAGGTTCATTTCCATCGGTTGTAGAATATGTTTTCTTTCCATTACTATCTTTCCACACTCCAACATTTACATGATCTATTGAAACTTTACTTGCTGTAGGTATAACACTTACTTCCCAATTACCGGTAAATACTTCATCATCATTTGTGCCGGCTATTGATACAGAACTTGCAATTGATGATGAACCTGCCCAATATGCAAACTTTGGATGCGCACAACTTCCTGCATAGTAACTGATATAAGGAACAGGATTATTATTTGAATCTAATGCAACATCAATATTTAATTCTGTACCTATAATTCCGTAAGAATCAACTATACATTTTTTAGCTCCACTTGGAGAATCAAAAGAAGGAATATATGCATACCATACATCACCATTCAAACCGTCATAAGCAGCAATATGAACACCATAATGAGCAGAATCTCCTGTTCCTTCTTTTATAACTGCAATTTTACAATATTCTCCAATTCCATTACCTGCTCCAAAAAGTGCAACAGGTTCGCTCCACTTTGTGGCCGACTGCAAATACGAGCCTGCTGTAATTGCTGATGGAGTCTTATTGTATGAATACAACAATTGATTGTTTGTTGCATCCCACCAGACAGCAACAACAGCATCATCTTCTATTCCCCCATTCTCTATTGCAGCAATACTCACATACTTACCAGCATAGATTGCAGAATTGGCTGTTGTTTTTACTTCTGCTGATATTGTAGAACCTTCATATTTGTTAACATCCTCGGCAACAGGCAAAGCCTTTCCATCAGTAGTTGTTGCTATTATTTTATCCTTCGTCTGACCTGCGATTAACGAATTATGATTTAATCTATAAAGTGAATAATCATAAATATCATAAGGAGATGCATCATACCTTAAAGTTCTACCATCTCTGTTTCCGGTAGATTCTGAATCTTTCCCATAATAATCACCAAATAAAGATGCTGTTTTATCCGTTTGTAAAAGATCTTTCCAAGTGTTATCTTTTGTCTTTTTGAAAACACCATGCTTAAAACGTATTTCATCATTTATTTCGTCATAATATGCAAGATATACTTTAGTTGAATCAGCCGTAGCTGTTGTAGTTGCTATTGAAGGGGATTTTATGCGTTCCTTGTTGAAATTATTATAAGCAGTATAAGGACTATTATCTCCCGAAAAATCAACCTGTCCTATTAATTCAAGGCGAAGTTGATTTTTTCCATCCTTATATCCATCTCGATTTAATGTTCCTGTTCCCCAGCGACTTGTACAAATTCTAAACTGATCTGCTACAGAAGCATTAATGTCTCCTCCAGCTGCTGTTCCATAAGAATATCCTAGAGAATCATAAGTCAAACCGATACTTGACCAATAGTCAATACCTCCAATCCAATACTGATATGAATGTCCTTTTCCAGGCATACTAAATGACAAAGCGCCATTCACAAACGCAAATCCAACATCGTGATTTACAGGATTAATTGCCATTACAGGTTGAGCAACATTTCCTTTCTTTGGTTTTACTGCTTCCGGTGTAATTTGCCATACATCCAGTACAACATCATCTGTAAGCAGATTGTTATTATCCCCATTTGGCTGGCGGTTGTAGAAATTATCGTAAACTGTTTTATTTCCAGTTATGCCAACTGTTGGAACAGAATTATAAGCATCTCCATATGAATCATTCTCGTTTTCATTGTTCAATGATTTTACATTTCCAAACTTCACATAAACTTCACCAGAACTAAACTGTGAAATACCATACTTTCCTTCATCAATATCATAAGTTGTCTTATATATCTTATTAAAGGCAATGTTTGAAGAATACCATTTCAACGATTCTGTAACATCTGTTTCTGTAAGTTCTGCAGTTTTTGGAGTTTCAGAAGAATCATACAATGTGGCACCCTTAAGATTAAAACCATACAAATAGATATCTTCATTATCTGCTACAGAATAGTGTCCACGCGCAGTTCTATCGTATACAGAAGAGTTAGCCTTCTTAAGAGCAGAAAGATTTGTCTTTATGCCAGAGATATACGGTACAATGTCTACCTGATAATTATTTGCAGATGTATATACTTTCGCATCGTCAGCAGTTGCATTTTCACCTGCCAGAACCGGACGAGTTTGAAGGAGTTTATCTGCAAAATACGTTGTTTCAGCGTTTGGATTATTCTTTACATTACTCCATGTAAACTCATTATTATTTGTATTTTCAGCATCGCTTGCATCATTCAAAGAAACTGCAATTATCTTATCTACTGCCGCAGTAACATCACCGGTTGTAACAGTACTTGTATCTGCAATTAAAGTCCAGTTTACAGAATGTCCTTCCTGAGTTGGACCATTACCTGCATCAATAGAAAGCTCATATGTTCCTGTAGTATTGTTACTTACAGACCAACCTGTAGAAGGATTAAAGGTTGCCGTTGCAGATTTATCTGCGAAAGATACAACAATTGACTTAAGTAAAGTTTCGTCATAAGCAGTTCCTTCTACCTTAATTTTACCTGAAACCTTTGGATCACGATCATACTCAGCATTGTCTGAGTCATTTGCAAATGTATCTGGCAAATCGTTTTCAAGTTCTATGTGGCCTTCCAAATCTGCAATAGATGAAACCGTTGGCTTTGACGAATATACAGAGTTATCTGTGAGACTATTCCAATAGAATGGTGTAATTGTTCCTACCGGTGGAATATTATCTACCAGATCCTGCTTGAATGTTGCATTCAAAACAGTCCACTGAGAATCTTGTCCCGGTGTACAACCTTCTGTTGAATCCCAGAAACTGAAACGGTAAACGTTTGGATTTGTGTATGTTGTAGTTAATTCACCAGTTGTTGTACTAATAGTTGTAAGGCTATCAGAAGTTCCATTAGTCAGGATAATTGCACCTGTCTTGTTGCCTGTCTGACTTGCCGTAATAGTTCCCCCAATATAAGAATCATCATATGCATTCAAAGACATTATTGTAGCTGTATTTACTAATGTTCCTTCTTCTGCTTCTGTGATTTTTCCATTATCACTAGTATCTGTACTCTTTGAATACTTGTAATAAATTGTCCCTGTACCACCTACAAACTCAGGAATTACAACAAGACCTTTTTTAGCAGTCCAGTAATTTGTGCTATCAATCTTAGCATCGAGATTCCATATATCTGTACCGGTTTCTGTAGAATGATTTGTATTTGCAAAGAAGGTCTGGAACTCTGTATTAAGTGTATAATTGTTGTCACTATTCAAGTCTGTACCAAGCATAACTCTTGTTATACGAGGAGGATTATTACTAACTTTAGTAGTTGTATAACCGTGATTAGCATTTCCAGCTTTATCAAATACAACACAATGAATCTCTATAGGTCCGTCTGGTATATTATTTGATTTAAAGGTTGCATCCCAAGTATAGTCTGTACCAGACTTTGCATAAGATTCAACAAAACCATCTCCATCATCTCCCTTAAGAGAACCATTAGTATTTATACCTTCACCACTATGATCAACAACCATTCCATAAATAAACTCTGCCTCTGTATATGTTGTGTCACAACCAGGTGTAAATGTGATGGTTCCATTTGTATCACGAGCCTCAATATTAGTAATAAGACGATATACACCTCCAATCTTTATAAGTCCGCCGACCCTTATACTTTCTTTATTTTTAAGGAAATTAGAAGTAACCGTTTGAATATTATCGATATCTCTTGTTACACTTGAAAGATAGAGAGCAGGTAATCCATCTGCATTTATGTATACCTTTTCATTTGTTTTAGTTGCAACAAGATTAGATCTGTTAGCCTGGTTATCATCTCCATGCGCTGCCATAGGATTATAAACTCTGTTTGCTGTATCAGAACCTGAACCTTTTCGTTCAAAATAGAATACCAGTCTTTCGAAACCACTTCCTTCCTCTGTAACCCTTCCAGCCAAAGTAAACGAACCATTTGAATTCTGAATGTAATTACTTGAAGATAACTCATTTTCGCTTGAACCATAAGCATTCTTAAATAATTTAATTTCTGTTTGCCCAGAAACGGTCTTGGTATCGTTAAAACTTGGAGCTTCTTTGTCTATAAATATTATAAACTGTTCTCTACCAGGAGTATTTCCTTCTGTACTATCTGAAGCACTAACTGTTATTCGTAAACCTGTACCCTGAGGATTTCCTAACTGGAGAGGAATTGCAAAGGAACCAGTTTTTCCTCCAGTTTCAATTCCTGCAATAAGTGTATTAGAGCCTTCGCTAGATGGATATGTATAAGATAAAGTTGAATCCTCTAATGGTTGAATATTTGAACCTGCAAGAATTATAGTCTCAACAGTTACATCTATTTCGCTAATAGCAGATTCTGTTTCATCGCCAAGTATTACATCACTAACAAAATACCAATCTGTATCACTTTCTTCCTTTATATACATTTCAGAAGAATAATCTATTTCTCCAGAAGCAGCTGTAGAAAGAGTTGAATAACTTGGTTCTGAAGCATATTTCTTCAATTTCTTATTAGAGAAGTTTGGTAAATCATTATTTACTGTAATATTAAGAACATCTGACCAGGCACTTACAAGAATTGCATTATTAGCCTTTTCTTCATCTTTTTCTATAGCAATTGCGCGTACCTTAATTTCTGTACCTGTTGTAATACCAGATATCTTAAGGATCTTGTACCAGCTCTTAGTACCGTTTACAAGTATACCTTTCTGATTAGTTGTATGAGGAATAGAGACAACGTCTGAAGCGACAAATGGTAAAGAAGTAATACCAGTAATTTTATTACCATTAGCATCCAATCCATTTTCATAATCAGTTCTATCCTCTCCTCCCATATCAAACTGCAAATATACGGCTTCAATACCATCATCGTCAATTGCATTACCGGAGATATTGATTGTACCACCCATTGTTACCGAAGACTGTCCATTCTCATATACTGGATAAGTAATCTGTACAGTAGGACGGTCAGCATTTGGATTAAAACGAATTGAATTATCAGTTACATATCCCACATTGCCAAGAGCATCTGTTAAACGGAACCATACAGGAATATCATAAATACCAGTACCAATTCCATTTTCCTTTCTTTCAAAACCTTCATATGCCGAATCCACACCGCCATTACTATAACCAATCTTTGTACCCAGATTAGTAAACTCAATTTCCCAAGAAACAGTACCTTTAGTTGTTGGATAAGCCCAGCCTGAACTGATTGCAGATGCACCTTCTTGAACCTGAGTTTGTGCATAAGTAGGAATATAGTACTCTACACCGTATGCAGTAACTTCATTATTTTCATTTGTTTGATAAAGAATACCAGCACCACTTTCGTTATCGCTTATATTACCGCGGTAATTAATAACACCGCTAACAACCTCGGTTGGTGCAGGTTTTACATTTGTAATTAAGAACGGAGCCGTATTATCTACACGTACATTTACTGTACCAGGAGTTACTTTTCCAGCTTTATCCTTTATGCTCATCATAAACTCTTGTATTCCAGACTCAAACTGATAAAGATCAATTCTTAGAATCCAAATAGCAGAATTACCCTGGATAGTCGGTGATTCACAGAATACTTTATTAATCACAGTCTCTGTATCAGCAGTATTTGTAGCAGAAATATCACCAAACTTAATTTCACAATGATCAACATCAATTCCGTTACTATCATTAGCTTCAACTTTTACATACAGATACCTGTTCGTTGGACCACCACTCTCTGTTGAAGTCAAATCTCCAAGATTTGATGCAGAATCCCAATTCGTACTGTTATTATACGTTCCTGAAGAACTCAGATAATACTTTGGTGTTAATACCTGTGGATAGTTATTATCAATCTTTACTTTAACAATATCATTTGCAGTTGAACTGTACCCAAGTTTTTCTGCTCCCGTACTTTCCTTAATCTTAGGACCATAAGAAGCTGCGGTTGTACTTGCAGGATTACAAGTAAATGTTCCACCAGCTGCATCTTCAACTTTAAAGTAAATATCTACCTGTCCATCATCAAGAGAAGTAATGTCCCACATACCGTTGACATAGATATTTTGAGTTGACCAGTCAGACATAGTATAATAAGTACCTGCGGTAAACTCACCTGTTGCTGCTGTTGCACATGTTGATTCAGTATAATATCCAGTTGGCCAACCTGTTGGAGCCGATGTAAGAACTACGGCCTTATGAATCTTATATTTTACAGACGTTACAGTTCCATCATCATCCTGTACTGTACCATACATAGAATTATAAAGATGCCAATAATAAGAAGAAGCATTTCCTTCAGATGTAGCTACAGGTGTTGTCATTGGCAGGTTATTAATCTTTATAACAGGTCTGTCAGTATCCTGAGAAACTTTTACAACACTAACATTATCATCGCTGTAAGCACCATCACCTGGATTATCTGTATCTGTTCCATCCGAGTTACCTTCATTTCCAGCTTCGTCTATAGCTACAGCACGGAATCTTACATACTTATTATCGAAGTTATTACCAAATACTGTCTTAGTATCAATTGAATAACTCCAGTTAGCAGGTGTTCCTGTATGACTTGTTGCTGCTGTATAAGAAGGTCTTACATAATCAGTCCAATCAGTTCCCCATGTAGTTCCATTTGTAGAAGTCTGATACTGAAGTTTAATGCCAGTAAGAGAGTGAGCATCGCTTGCGGTTCCACTTACTGTTATTGTACCATTTACTTCAACTACATCTGTAGTGTCAGTATCTGCATCTTTTATTGCATTGATAACCGTTTTTGGATAAGTATTATCTCTCTGTAACTGGAACAATGAGAATGTAGCTGTATTACCAACCTTATCCTTAACTTCAAATGTTGCAGAACCGTCAGCTGTTACAACACTTGCAGGAATTACAACAGTCCACTTATGTGTTGAACTGTTATAAGTTCCAGTAACAGCATTATCTCCAAGATTTGTATTACCAATTCTTATAAATCTTACAGAAGCAATACCTGTGTAATCAGTTCCTTCAATTGCTCCCTCGCCTGCACCTGCATCGCTTGTTGTTATTACAGCATTGTAGCTTGTATTTCCAATGCCATTGATATAAGTATTATTTGTAAGAATTAAGTTCACGTTATCATCAAGAGTAGCTGAATCTGGAGCTGTCGTATCTATATAAATTGTCTTTCCTGCAGAAAGAACAGCGTTTCCTGCATTGTCGGTTACTTTTACATAAATTGTATTTTCACCTGCAGAACAGTTAACCGTTCCTGTATATTTACCGCTGCTCAAAATCATAGAAGTCCAGTTTCCAGAACTTGCAGTACCGTTGCAATCTGTTGAGTATTCAACCTTCTTTATACCGGTTCCACCAGTATTATCATGAGCTGTAACCTCAAGAGGAATATTTGCAGAACCGTACCAATCCTTACCACCAATTTCAGCCTTTGTTACTGAACTTGCAATAGTGTAAGTATCAAGAGTAGGATTTTCTGTATCAATTGTTACAGTTCTCTGAATCTGAGTTGACTTACCAGCTGTATCGTAACCGGTGATTGTAAAGATGTGTTGACCGTCTGTAAGCTGTCCTGCTACAGAACCAAGTGCAAATGTCTGACTCCAGTTTACTGTAGTTCCACCAGTCTTTCCAGTGTATGTAAGAGTCTTAGCTGCAATTACATTATCAGAAACAGATGTATCAATAAACTCAATCTTCTGGAACTCGTTTGAATCGCTTGCAGTACCTTTAAATGTTACATCGCCATTTGTTATCAAACCACTGGAACCTACACCTTCATTATTTTCTTCATCTCTTGTTTCTGTGAAGTCTGGTTTTGCAAGGTCATAAGAGAAGTTAATTGTCTGTGTATCCTGGTTACCGGCATTATCAGTTGCAGTAACAATAAGATTTAATGTACCTTCACCAGTATATACAGGATTTTCTGCTGTGTCACCAGTCTGTTTTCTTAATGGCAGTTTATGAATATTTACCCTTGAACCAGAGAGGATCAAATCATCATCTGTTCCTTCACCAGTTCCATCAGAAATAATTACATTACCACGTTTGAGCTGATATGAAACAGAAGCCACACCAGAACCGCCGTCAATTATAGTTCCACCTACATCTTCAAGTATGGTACTTGCAAAAGAATCATTATTTACAATCGAAGTAATATTAATTGCAGGAGGTGTTGTATCTCTGTAAGCATTAAACTTGAATACTGTGCTTTCTTTACCAACAATATCCTTAACAACAACAGAGATTAGAACCATTTCATCATTTGCAATATTTCCAGATTCACCTGCTGTAATATCTGCACTCCATACACCGTTGGAAATGCCTGTTCTATTTATAGTTGCAATTGTTGTAGCAGTAGAGTTTACAGTCTTCTTGATTAAAACAGTACCAGTTGATGCAAGGCCATTAGTTTCTGTTATAGTTCCGTTAATTGTCAAAGTATCATCATTAAAGTACCAAGGGTCATTTGCTGAGTTTGTCAAATCATAGATTGTAGAGTTCTTCTGTGTTGTCAAAGTTGTTTCAGGCGCTGCCTTATCTACTATGAATGCTCGTACAATATCATCATTATCGTTTCCATCACTGCTGATATTGCCAGCCTTATCAACAGCAATTACATGCAGGTACCAGGTTCCTTCGCAAAGCTTGTTATGTTCAAGGTCAGCTGTTGTTCCAGAAATAAGATCCATGGCAACGAATGTATCACCGCCAACTGCATCGTCATCTACAGTCCAGCCTTTTGCAGCAGTTGCATTTGCATTAGTAACAGGAGCGGCTGCATTTTCTTCTGTGCCCTTTATAAACTTGTATTTCAAAGTTTTAATACCTACGCCAGTACCATCGACTGCATTAATCCTGAATGAGAACGAATCTCCATCTAAAGCCGCATTACCATTAGTAATATCTGCATTTGGATTTCTAATCTGCACAGTTGGACCTGTCGTATCGTGCATAATCTGAACAGTCTTTGTAGATGTATTGCCTGCCAAATCCTTAAGTGTGAATACATACTTATGACTACCCTCTACGTTAGAAACCATCCAGGTACCATCGCTATACTCTGTAACTTCAGAAAGAGCAGTAGCACTTCCATTATCAATCTTTAAGGTTGACAAATCTTCATCAAGATTATTATCTGTAATTACAGCAGTTATTCCATATGTAGCTGTAGAACTGTAGTATGTATTGTCTGATGTAATACTTGTAACACTATCAAAGTTATCATTCTTAACATTTGTTGCTGTAAATGTCATTCCAGGTGCATTAGTATCAACCACAAACTGACTTGGCGAAGCAGGAGCACTAGTTACCGCATGATTTGCCTTATCCTTCATTCTTAAAGCAACTTTATACGTTCCGTCGGCAAGACCAGCCTTTGTATAAGACCAGCTGCCGTTAGAAGAGTTTACATTTACAGCTACATAATCAGTTTCTGCAGGAGAAGCACCTGTATAAACAGCTATTTCTGAACTGAGAAGATTTGCTTCTGTTACAGTTCCGTTGAAAATCAAAGTTGTATTGTTTGTATAAGCATCTATTGTACCAAAGGTTGTACTTGGCTCCGTCTCATCATAAACAACATTATATGTATACTGCTTAACATTATAAGCATCATCTTTAAGTTCGAGTGTATATGTATGTGTTCCTGTTGTTGCTGCACCAGTATAACTCCAGACATTATTTGTAAGAGTTAAAGATACAGGAGTGCCATTGTTATGAGTAATCTTTACTGTACCCATTGACTTAGCTTCTGTTACAGTTCCGCTTAAGGTGTATGCACCATTTGCATAATAAGTTCCAGATTCGGTAAGCTGATTATCATCATCCTGTCCTATCTGTACAACGCCAGACTGACTTGTCGTATACAATCCGGTTGCTCTTAAAGTAGATGTTGGTGCAACGTTATCAATATATACTCTGTTATTCTTTGTGTCCTTTACATCAGTCCGTGTACCGCGGTCTGTTGCAGTAACTTTTATGTAATATTCTTTACCAGCAGTGAATCCATAGCCGCCATAAGTCCAGTCATAACCGTTTTCATCATCATTAGCAATAGTAGCTACAATCTGTGAACCTTTAGATATGTCATTTGTTCCGTCTACATATTCAAAGAGCTCAACATTCAGCGATGTAAGATTTGCTTCTGTTACAGTTCCGCTAAACTGATATGTAGTCTGATTTATATATTGAGCTGGAGTTTCAATAGAAACTTCAGGATCTATCAGGTCTACGAAAATATTTTTGCTTTTTGATTCAGAAACACGTCCGGCAACATCATAAGCCTTAATTACAATCTGATGATCTCCTTCTGCAAAGTAATTTGCTGCACTGCTGTTATCTGTTCCTACGACAAAGGTTGCAGTCCAGTTACAATTTTTATTACTTGGAGATGACTGATCTTCAGATTGTGCCAGAGTCAGACTAATAAAGTTACCTGTAATCCAATCACTATTCAAAGGTGTATTATCAGATGTTCCGCTAAGCTTAAAGCCATAGGTCTTGTTTTTGGTCTGATCTTTAATTTCAATTCTAGAAATACCATTACTATCACTAGCCGTACCTGTAAGAGTAAAGCTATTTGCATCACCCGGTCCGGCAACATTATCCGTTTCTTCAAGCTCAGGAATTGCAGCATCATAATAGAAGGAAACATCATCATCGGCTGTACGACCAAGTCTGTCTGTTGCCTTAACATATACAGTAATATTGCCTTCATCAGAAAGCTGCTGGCTTGCACTCCAAGACTGTCCACCAGGTGTAAATGAATCAAGTGCTGTATAATCTGTATCATTAGTAGAATATTCAATACTTATAACTCCAGAACCACCTGCATCGCCAGTTGTACCACGTACAGTTATTTCCTCTGTCTGATAGTTAGAACGAGCCGCAGGAGATTCAATTGTTACTGCAGGAACTGCTGTATCTTTGTAGATTGAGAATGTCTTTTCTGCAACCTTACCTACAATATCGGTAGCACGGATTGTAAGCACATGAAGGGTATTTTCTGTTATTCCAGAAGAAATTGTCCATGTATTACCATTCCAGGAAGGATTTAATTGAGTATTACCAATCCAGAATGTAATTGCAGGAGTAGTATTTGAACTGTCTGTTGCACTTGCTGTTCCAGAAATAGCTTCATCAAAATAATATATTCCACTAACTGCAACTACAGTATTGCTGACTGCAGAGTTTTCTGTAACTGTAGAAGTAGTAAGTACAGGATTATTCTTATCTACCCAGAAATGTCTGTTTATTATGTCTGACTTATTACCAGCCGCATCTACTGCGTACATCCACAAGTACCACTCGCCTTCGTAAAGTCCATTAGCAACAGCAGTGTTGCCTTCAACTAATGTCTGTGCTAATGTCCAGCTGGCTGTAAGCTCCTGTTCTGCACTCCAGTTTGTATCTGCGTATTCAGGTTCAGTCGCTGAATGATTGAACATGTATCGGTATTTGGCTATTCCGGAACCGCCATCATTATCGCTTGCTTCGCCACGGAAAGTATAAGAAACCTGAGACAAGGCAGCACTCTTTCCAAGGTCTGCACCTGGCGTTGTAATAGTGATTACCGGTTCTTCTTTATCAACAGTTGTTGTAAAGGAAGAACTTGTAACTGTCTTACCGGCAGCATCTGTGGCTGTAATTGTAAATGTATACTCGCCGGAGCTTGTCAGCGAAAGCGCACCTGTATTTTCGTCATTTCTTGGAAGATTTGCGATTGAAAGATTTTCGTTTGTTCCATTTTTATTTGTTATTCTTTCAATTTCAGTTTCACCCTGCTTTACAACTATAGTGGCAATTCTGAAATCATCAGTTACGGTTGCATTAAGAGTAAAATTATCACTTATAAAGGCACTTGCTACATTTGCAAGACTTCTTGTACTTGTTTCATCATCAAGCTTGTAATTATTCAAGGTAACGGTTGGTTCAGTTGTGTCGTACAGGAAGTAATCTGATTCATAAATATCACTTTCATTTCCGGCTTCGTCTATTGCCTGAACAAAAAGCTTTTTATAGCCGGAGCTACTGAATACATTGCTAAGCTCGCTGAATACCGCAGTATAAATCCAGCCGGTTGT
>JAEEGH010008752.1_pt1 | contig 23806 bp, 23 predicted proteins | sample 9134181 | NCBI WGS metagenome assembly JAEEGH01 (sample SAMN16246544, study PRJNA631951) | gut metagenome | biome: gut microbiome; feature: rumen; material: DP-attached | host: Bos | place: Iran: Karaj | collected 2018-10
TATGGAGTGAGTGTTCACCTCTTCCCATTCCGAACAGAGAAGTTAAGCCTCACATCGCCGATGATACTGCACTTGTTTGTGGAAAAGTAGGTCGCCGCCAATCTTTTTAAGAGCATTCCAACTTGGGATGCTCTTTTTTTGTATACTTTTCTATATACTTTCTATACTATTTGTATATTCTTTCTATATCTATTCTATATGTATAGGCCATGGAGGGTTTAATTCATCTGCTTGTCTACAGTTCATTAGAATGCCGATTTTGTTGTTTCAAGAATTATTTGTAACTTTGCAAATCGAAAGATTGAACAAAAAAGACTGCAGAATGACTACCAAGAAGAAGATTGATGTGGCGTTGATATATGACTTTGACGGGACTCTCTCGCCGGGCAATATGCAGGAGTTCGGGTTTGTGCAGGCCATCGGGAAAGACCCAACGCAGTTCTGGGAGAAGGTGGTCGGGATGGCTACGGAGAACGACGCCAGCGGAATCCTGTGCTATATGTACCTGATGCTCCAGGAGGCTGTCGCCAACGGCATTTCGCTGCGACGCGAGACGTTCCAACAGTTTGGCACAAAGATAGAACTATTTAAGGGTGTTCGAGAATGGTTTCCTTCGATAAACGAATATGGCAAGTCTATCGGACTGAACATCAGGCACTATATCAATTCCTCTGGTCTCAGGGAGATGATTGAAGGCACCCCGATAGCACGCGAGTTTGAGAATATCTATGCCTGTTCGTTCCTCTACAACGTTGACGGCATTGCCTATTGGCCGGCCGTAGCGGTCGACTATACCACCAAGACGCAGTTCCTGTTCAAGATAAACAAAGGTATCCGCGAGGTGAGCGACAACAAGAGGATTAACGAGTATGTGGCCGAAGAGGACCGGCCCATCCCGTTCAAACGGATGATATACTTCGGCGACGGAGAGACGGATGTCCCCAGCATGAGTGTGGTGAAAGGGCAAGGGGGACATGCTATTGCTGTCTATGGTGACGCTCGGAAACAATCAACGGCAATGCGACTGATAAAAGAGGACCGTGTGAATTATGCGTGCGAAGCCGACTACTCCGAAGGAGGAGAGTTATTTACCACAGTCAAGCAGATACTTGACAAAATCCGATAATCCCCAATACATAAAAACCCACTAAACGTATAATACGAAATCTCATGACTTATTCTAAAGAAAATCTTACAATTGAAATTTCAGAACACGGAGCCGAGCTGACAAGCCTTCGCTGCGGCGGTAGGGAATATCTTTGGAACGGCGATCCGACCTATTGGAACCGCCATTCGCCCGTCCTCTTCCCCGTCGTCGGCAAGCCATATAACAATCAGTTGCACATCGATGGTAAGGTGTACCCTATGAAACAGCACGGTTTCGCCCGCGACAGCGAGTTTGAGCAAGTGGATTATGGGCCGGGAATATGTTTTCGTATGATAGACACCGACCGTCCCGATGTGTATCCATATCGTTTCAATCTTGAGGTAGCGTATGTCATCCAAGGGAATACGCTGACCGTGAGCTGGTATGTCGAAAATCAAGGTGGGCAAAGGATGTACTATCAGATTGGCGCCCATCCGGCATTCCTGCTGCCTGACTACGACGCAAATGATCAGGTGCATGGCTATGTGCGCTTCTACGACAACTATCGCAGTGACGAGCGTGCAGTGAGTCCTCTCCTTACATCGGCTCTTGAGGATGGCAACCGGGTGCCGCTGTCGGGAGGTCCCCGCAGGCTGCCGCACGAATTGGCTCTCACCGCAGAAACCTTTGCTCAAGACGCTTTGATGATTGAAAACGGTCGGCAGGGGCAGGAGGTTTCCCAGATTACCCTCTGCGACAAACATGGACGCGCGGTGCTGAGTGTCGACTGCTACGATGCCGATGCCTATGGAGTATGGGCTCCGCACAAGGAGGGATGCCCTTTTGTGTGTCTCGAACCCTGGCAGGGAATCTGTGATTCCAAGGGTTTCACCGGTGACATTAGCGAACGCGACATGATACGCTGCATCGATTCCCACGACCACGGACATTTCGAATACACCATCACCATTGAAAACTTATAAATTTTTAGACCTTTTACCTCAATAAATAATAGCAGATAACCATGCAGCAGAAAGTGATTTTGATTACCGGTGCCAGTAGCGGTATAGGATTCGATGCCGCCAACGAGCTTGCCGAGAAAGGCCATAGAGTCTATGCCGCCGCGCGGCGTGTAGAGTTAATGGAGCCGCTGAGGGAGAAAGGAATAGAGGTGCTGAGGATGGATGTCACCGACTACCAGTCGATGGCCGAAGGAGTGCAGGCCGTTCTCGACAGGGAAGACAGGATAGATGTGTTGGTGAACAATGCCGGCTATGGTTTCTTTGGGCCTGTGGAGAACGTGACCATGGAGGAGGCTCGCCGGCAGGTAGAGGTTAACGTTTTCGGTCTCGCCACGCTCTGCCAGTTGGTCATCCCCATCATGAGGAAGCAGCGTGCCGGACGCATCGTCAACACCGCTTCCATTGCCGGTCGCGCCGTCTTCTACTTCGGCGGTTGGTACCATGTGACTAAATACTCCGTGGAAGCGCTCAGTGATGCTATGCGCATCGAGCTCAAGCCCTTCGGCATTGATGTCGTCATGATAGAGCCCGGTGCCATCAAGACCGACTGGGGTATCATCGCGGCACGTCACCTCGCCGAGTCGACCCGGGGAACTGCTTACGAGTCTGCCGCCCTCCCGTGGGCAACGACCATCGATTGGGCCTATCACTCGGATCTCATCTCCAGCCCCAGGGTCATCACGAGGGCCATCCTCAGAGCCGTCGACAGCCGCCGCCCACGCGCTCGCTATCGCAAAGGTCGCCTTGCGGGCACCGTTGTCTTCCTCCATTGGCTGTTGCCAGCGCGGTGGTGGGATGCAATGATGAGGAGTATCGGTAAGATGAAAATTAAGAAATAAAAAAAAGCACAGATAAAGAATATTTGTGTATATTTGCACAAACGATGGTTTGTTAATTGTTATTATAAACTATTAAAATATATGTGTTTATGAAAAAGTTTCTGATGATTGCCTTTGCCTTTGTGGCGTTGTTGGCTACCGTTTCTTGCTCGAAGGACGATGACAAAAAATCGGATCCCCCAACCATCCAGGGGACACTCTGGGAGTCCATGGTGGATTACAATGTGCCTATTGTTGGTTCGGGAACCATCGAGGCCCAGTTGTATTTTAAGACTGATAATATTTGCCGCGTTGACATTGACCTGCCAGCAACGCTTATGGCTGCCTTAAGTATGTTGGGAGGTGGTGATTTGAACTTCGACTCGGGAGAATACGAATATACCTTTGACGGCAAGAAGGTGGTCTTTCAGGCTGCCGGCGGGATTGAACTGGAATACACGGGCAACACGCTCGTATTCCATATTCCTTCGCAATACAGTTCTGTTGCCTCCATCATAGGAATCAATGAAGTGGTATTCCACAAACAATAATGTTTGTTGGGAGAAAAAAGAGGGGGCCCGCAACTTTCGTTGCGGGCCCCCTCTTTTTTTTATCGCTGTGTGGGGAATTGGGGTTTGGCTTTGAGAAAGTTTTGGTAGTCTTGTATCATGCTGGAGTACATTTCCTTGCGGCTGTAGACGTTGTAGTTGGGGTGGTATTGTTTGACCACCAGCACGTTGGCCTTTGGAGAGTAGTAGCAGTGGCGGTTCACCTGCTCAAGATCCTCGTAGAGATGCTTTTGCAGGAAATTGACCATGATTCCCTGACCGCCGATGCAGAGTATGATGTCGGTGTTGTACATGGAGATCTGCTCCTTGAGCAGGTCGGCGTAGTTGTCCATATACTTCTGCAGCACGGCGTTGCTGGCTGCTTTGGTGTCGGGCTGTTTCTTGCAGTTGATGCGGACGATGGGGGCGTTCTCGTAGAATCCCTGGAGGCGTGTGGCGTTGTCGGCCTTGCCGAAAGGGATTGTCTTGCGCTCGGGGATGGTCATCAGACCGTAGACCCAGAGCTCGAGGTTGGGGAAGAAGCGTTGAGCGGTGCGGTTCGTCAAGCGGGGGGAGGGTACGCGGCCGCTCTCGCTGCGCAGGTCCCAGCAGTCCTCCTCGTCGAGTTCTTTGGTGAGCACCATGAGGCGCAAGCCCGCATCGTCCCACAGCTGTTCCTCGTCGGCCGGGCGGTGCAGCTGGCTTAGGCCGTCCCACCACAGTTCGCCGCGGAAGAGCAGGCCGTCTTTGGCAATTATGTCGGCATCATGTAGTTTGCGGGCACGTTGGGCCCATTTGGTGAAGAGTTTCTCTTCGTGCTCGTGGTAGGTCATAGTGAATTGTGAATTATGAGTTATGAATTCTGAAATAATGGTTGCTTTCCGCCTGCAAAATTACGAAATGTTTTGCATACGGCAAAATTTTTTTTCCCTCGGCGCGTTATAGTGCAAAAGAAAGACAGAATGAAACGTTGGATATTGACTCTTGTGATGTTGCTCGCGGCTGTAGGTGCCATGGGGCAGGGGGGAGCCGATTGGGGCGTCAGGGTGACGGCGGGAGCTGCCTTTCCCGCCGGAGCCGCCGAAGGAGCACCGACACTCTCGACGAGTTTTGCCTCGGGAGTGCGTGCTCTTGTTGTCCCCCACGCTTTTCCCATTCCGTTGACGGTGTCGATAGAGGGTGTCCACTGGCTTTCATCGCCCACGCCTAACCGGTCGGCGGTGCCTATCGACGAGGGCCTCTATGTGAAGCGGGCGCTGCATTTCCCCTTGTTGCTCGGCGTGTGGTTGCCCATATGGGGAGGACGGGGCTTGTGGAGCGATATCAACCTGTCGGTCGGACCCTATTGGCGCAACCTCAACTTGCAGCGCATGGCGGCGCCGGGGGTGATGGACGACATGGAGGAGCACGGCTGGGGAGTGGCCTGGAAGGTGGAATGGGAGGTGGTGGTGGCCAACCGCTTCTCGTTGGGGGTGAGCTATCTGGGATTTGGCAATCCTTTCGGCACCTGCAGCGAGCCCCCTATAGGCACGGGACCCGTCAGCACGACTGGCGTGCGTCGCTCGCAACCCACATTGGAAGGCTACGGACAAGGGTTCCTCACGGTCTCCGTAGGGTACCACATTTTCTCAGAATAAGACTCTTTCTCAATCCTTACCGTTCAGCATTGCTTCCACCTCGTTGCGGTGCTCATAAAGGGTACAGCCGCCGGTATGTTCCCATCCGAGGGCTTTGGCGGTGCGTATCTTGGAGAAGAGGGGTGACTTCAAGGCCTCCTTCAGTCCTTTTTCTGCCACATTGCAGTCGCTGTAAGGCGAGAAGGGGCAGGGCTCGGCGGCACCGTCGGGGCCGATGTGGAAGAAACCGCGACCGGCAGCCAGACAGCCGTCGAGGGCTTTCTCGTCGCCGGGGAAGGAAAGGAAGATCATCTCCTTGACCTCCTTGCGACGCTGTTCCAGCAGGGTCTCCATCTCGGCAACCTCTTTGTCGGTGAAGGCGAGGTGCTGTGTCTCCTCGTCGAAGGGTACATATTCCACATAGAATACCAGACGGCAACCGAGGGAGGCGAGGTGGCGGAGGTAGTCGGGCGAGGTGACGGCGCGGTAGTTCTCCGTGGTCACCGTGATGCTGGTGCCGAAAAACAGTTTTTCTTTTTTCATCATCTCCATGGAGAGCAGGGCACGTCGGTAGACACCCTCGCCGCGGCGGCTGTCGGTGGCCATGGCATCTCCTTCCAGGCTGACAACGGGGACGATGTTGAGGTTATGCTTGAAAAAGTCTATGTACTGTGGCCCTATCAAAGTGGCGTTGGTGAAGACGGGGAAAATGATGTCTTTCACGTCGGCGGCGGTCTCCAGCAAATGGCGTTGCGTGAGGGGTTCGCCTCCTGCCAGCAGACAGAAGCTGACTCCGAGATCCGCCGCCTGGCGGAAAATGTTTTCCCATTGCTGTGTCGACAGGGTCTTTTTCTGGGATTCCCCCGGGTCGCTGGCAATGCCGTTTTTCCGGGCGTAGCAACCTTTGCATTGCAGGTTGCAGGAGGTGGCAATGCTGGCGATGAGGAATGGCGGTACTGTCAGGCCATCCTTTTTCAGCACCTCTTTGCGGCGACGCTCCGAGGTGACAAATATTTTCTGCATGCGGGCAACAAAATGTGCTTCATGGGGGTTGCCCAACACGTTGAGCCATGCTTGGGTCAGGATGTTTCGGATGCTCTCCGACATGTATGAGGCGAGGTCAGTCATTGTTTTTTAGGTATTTAATGATTGAGTCGAGGGTGTGGACAAGCACCATGGCTTCCTCTTGAGAAGGGGTGCAGTCGGAAAAAGCCGCCGTCATGCAGTCGGGGATGTCTTTGGCCTGATCTTGGAGGGCTATGCCTTTGCGTGTGAGGCTCACTAACGTCTGCCGTTTGTCGGCAGTGCCTTTGGTGCGCACTACAAGTCCTTCGCTCTCCATACGTTGCAGCAATGGCGTGATGGTGTTCGACTCGAGCACCAGACGTTTCGATATGTCAGACACCAGTTGGTGGTCGTTCTCCCACAGAACCATCAGCACCAGGTACTGGGGATAGGTCAAGCCCAGAGGCTCAAGCAGCGGGCGGTAGGCCTGCGTGATGAGCCGCGAGGCTGTGTAGAGCCTGAAACAGATTTGGTTGTCGAGTTTTAACTGGCTGTACATTTATTTAAGGAGGGCTTCGATGTCTTTTTCGATGTCTTTGGGCTCGACAGTGGGGGCATAGCGGAGTACGGTGGTGCCGTCGGGGGACACGAGGAACTTGGTGAAGTTCCAGAGGATATCGCTGTCCTTGGTGGCGCTCTTGCTGAGCTTCTTCAGCATGGCGTGTGTAGCTTTGGCCTTGATGCCTTTGTATTCCTCGGAGGGAGCCTGGGCCTTGAGGAAGGAGAAGACGGGGTGCTCGTCGGGGCCGTTGACGTCGGTCTTCTTCATGATTTGGAAGGTGACGCCGAAGTTGACGCGGCAGAACTCCTGAATCTCGCCGTCGGAGCCCGGGTCCTGTTCGGCGAACTGGTTGCAGGGGAAGCCAATCATCACGAGACCGCGGTCGCGGTATTTCTCGTTGAGTGCCTCGAGGCCGTCGAACTGTGGGGTGAAGCCGCACTTGCTGGCGGTGTTGATAATGAGCATGGGTTTGCCCTTGAATTGACTGAAATCAACCTCTTTGCCGTTGCTTGCAATGGCTTTGAAGTCATAGATGCTTTCTTTAATTTCCATAGTATTAATTATTTAGTGATTAATCAAATTAAATCGTTCACGATGCAAATATACAAAATGTTTTTAATATACAAATGAAAAATTGTTAAATTATAGTTATTTAACATTTATATCGCGAACGATATATATTGAATGATTTGGTCTTTGTTTACATTGTTACCGGCGTGATAATTATCAACCAAAAAGAGGGAAAAGAGCCTTTGGGTATAACTACCTATAAACCAGTTATCAACTCCCTACCAACTCCTAACCAACTCCTACCACGGTAGGAGTTGGTAGGGTGTTGGTAGGTCGATGGTAGGGGTTTTATATTATGTTTGTGGCAATCGGATTTTTTGTGTATTTTTGCAGGCATGAAAGTAATCAGGATTGACAGTTTGGAAGTGCCGGAGGTGGCTGTCTATGCGCACCTTACGGAGGCGCAGTTGCGCAACCGGCTGGAGCCGGAGAAGGGTGTTTTTATAGTGGAGAGCGAGAAGGTGATACGTGTGGCGCTGGCGGCGGGCCTGAAGCCGCTTTCTTTTTTGTCGGAGAGTAAATATATAGATACACAGGTGCGCGTGATGTGCGAGGATTACGGGGTGGAGGAGGAGGTTCCGGTCTATACCGGTGAGCGCGAGGTGCTTGCAGGCCTGACGGGCTACGAGTTGACGCGCGGCGTGCTGTGCGCCATGCATCGCCCGACGATGCCGTCGGTTGCGGAGATATTAAATCCCCGCCCTGCGGGCGAAATCCAGAAATCCAGTAATATATCAGATTTATGGATTACGCCGAAGGCGGGAGAAATGGCGCGCAAGGTGGCGGTGCTGGACAGCGTGGTGAATTCGACGAACACAGGGGCCATCTTCCGTGCCGCCGCGGCGCTGGGCATTGACGCCCTGCTGCTTACGCGCACTTGCTGCGACCCACTCAACCGCCGTGCCTGCCGTGTGAGCATGGGTACCGTCTTTCAGATACCGTGGACCTGGCTCGACCATTACGGTCAGCTCAAAGAGCTGGGGTTCAAGACTGTGGCATTGGCATTGACCGACCGTTCCGTGGCCATCGATGATCCTTGTTTGAAGGAGCCCGAGCGGCTGGCCATCATCATGGGCACTGAGGGCGACGGATTGAGTGACAGCGTGTTGCGCCAGTGCGACTATGTGGCCAAGATTCCCATGCAGCGCGGCGTGGACTCACTGAATGTGGCCGCTGCGGCCAGCGTGGCCTTCTATGAATTAAGAGTAAAGAATTAAGAATCGGGGATTGTTATAAAATGTCGATACGGAAACTGATAGTCAGGTGGTTGCCTACAGGCACAACTGATAGAGATGGCCAGGGAGGGTTCGCACCACCTTGGCCATCTCCATATTGAAGAGGAGTGAGGCCGTTTTTGGGAGAGAGAACGAGGTGGCTGAGGCTATCTCGTCGAGGGTGAGGTGGTCGCTGTCCTTCAGGGTGTTGGCGATTTTCTGTTCGTCGGCCGAGAGGTGTGGTGTTTCTTCTATTCCGGTCAGGGCCGTCTGCTGTCCAGCCATGGGCCAACCGAGCTGGAATGCAATGTCGTCGGCGTTGCGGACGAGGAGTGCGCGGTTGGTGGCGATGAGGTTGAGTGTGCCGCGCGAGTAGGTGTCGGAGAGGCGGCCGGGGACGGCGAAGACGTCGCGGTGGTAGCTGGCAGCGATGGCGGCGGTGATGAGAGCTCCGCCTTTCTCGGAAGCTTCGACGACGACGGTGGCGTCGGCGAGGGCGGCAATGATGCGGTTGCGTGCGGGGAAATAGCGAGGGTTGATGGCGGTGCCGTTGGGATATTCTGTTAGTAGTGCACCGCCAGCGTCGAGGATGCGTTTGGCAAGGGGTCGGTTTTCGGCAGGGTAGATGCGATCGAGTCCGTGGCCGAGGACTGCAATGGTGGGTAGGTCGTGGGAGAGTGCGGCGGTGTGGGCGGCGGTGTCGATGCCATAGGCGAGACCGCTGATTATGGGAGTGTTGTAGGGTTTCAGTTCACGGACGAGGCGGTCGGTGTTATCGCGTCCGTAGGGAGTGGCGCGGCGGGTGCCGACAATGGCGATAGACCGTTCGGGGTTGAGGTTGGCGGAACCGAGGCAGTAGAGGAGGGCGGGACAGTCATCGGTTTCGGCGCGATTGAGGCGCTCGGGGTAGTCGGGCGAGGTGAAGAAGAGCGGCCGGATGTGGTTCTGCTCGCAGTATCGTAGCTCCTCTTCGGCACGGGAGAATCCGCTCTTGTTCAGGATGTTGTCTATGATGCTCTGATGGGTGCCGAAAGCGGTTTTCAGTTCCGATTTGGGCAGGGAGAAGATGTCCTCGTCGGGGTAGAGGTCGATGAGGCGGCGTATGGAGGCGTTGCCGAGGCCGGGAGTGAAGGTGAGGGCTATTTGCGAGAGTGTTTCCATTGATTGGCAAGGGTTCTGAGGGTGCCGTAGGAGTGGGAGAGGCGGCGATGCCATTCGTCGGGGGTGACCCAGCAGCCGTCTGTGATGCCTTCCTCCTGTTGGGGGTTGACCGCCTGTTTTTCTGCCGTCATTGGGAACCAGGAGGTCTGCTTGAGGTGCCAGCCGCCGTAGAGGTTGAAGAGGTGGTAGGTCTTGACAGGAGTGGTTCCCGAGGCCGCAGGGGCTATGCCGGTCTCCTCTTCCACTTCGCGGAGGGCGGCCTGGAGAAGAGTCTCGCCAGCTTCTACCTTGCCTTTGGCGAGGTCCCAGCGGCCGTTGCGCAGGATGAGAAGCACGGTGCCGTCGGGGGCGGTGACGATGCCGCCGGCGGCGCGCACATAGCGCATGCGGCGCTTCAACAGGCGCAGCAGCCACAGGGGCACGTTGAAAGTGTGGTATTTATAGCTTAGTTTCATTGCTGTTCTTCTAACGAAGTTCGTAGCGGAGGATTTCTTTGTTTTGCTGATAGAGGGTGATGGAGGTTGGGGAGTAGGCGAGGTGGGTGGTTTTTGGGAGGAGGGCGTAGTAGCGGTTGTCGGCATTGATGAGGGCCTCGTGGCAGGTCAGGGAACCGGAGCCTTGAAGGGTGATTTTTATAGGATAGCGTGCGGTTTTGGGGTCGCCGGGATGGCAGGAGTAGAGTCCGAAATAGGTATTGCAGGCCATGGTTCCGTGGATGAGGCCTGTTTCGGGGTTGAAGACGAGTGTGGGGGCGGGATGGTAGGTGAGGGGTTTGCCGTTGATGGCAACGAGTTGCCATACCTCGCCCTTGTCGAAAGCGGGTATCTCGAGGGGTGTGCTATCGGCCTTCTGCGAGCCGGCGCAGGCGACGAAGAGCAGGAATGTCAATGACATCAATACTGTGAGGATGTTTTTCACACTGTCTGTTGATAAAAAATTGCGGTGCAAAGATACGAAATATTTTTATATTACGTTACTGATGAAGATAAAGTTTAAGGTTTAAGGTTTAAGGCTTAAAGATAAGGGGTTGAGTATTAGTGTAGATAGGATGAGGATAGTGATGGCGGTGACCAACGATTTGGTGACCGACCGCAGGGTAATGCGCCACGCTGACACATTGCGCGGGGAGGGGTTTGAGGTGTTGTGCATCGGACGGAACGATTTGGGGGTGAGATGCAAGAGAGGGTGGCTGTTCTATGCGGAGTACAATGTGAGGCTATGGTGGCGACTGCTGCGGACGGAGGCCGACATCGTGTGGGCGAACGACACAGACACGCTGCTGGGCTGCTTTATGGCGGCACAGATGAAGCGTAAGAAGCTGGTGATGGACGCTCATGAGCTGTTCCCCGAGGTGCCGGAGCTGATAGGAAGAGAGCGGGTGAAGCGTGTGTGGGAGAGCCTGGAGCGAAGGGTGATGCCGAAATGCGACGCGCTGCTGACGGTGTGTCAAAGCATAGCAGACCACTACAAGAACCGCTATGGAGTGGAGATGGAAGTGGTGAGGAATGTGCCGGTGATGGAGGAGAGGCAGAATGGCAAAGTGGCAGAGCGGCAGAGCGGGGAACGGATTCTGCTCTATCAGGGGTGTGTAAACAAGGGTAGGGGAGTGGATTGGGCGATAGATGCCCTGGAATGGCTGGAAGACTGCCGTTTGGTGGTGGCTGGAGGGGGTGACCTGCTGGAGGAGATGAAAACTTATGCTGCGGCGAAACCGTGGGCTGGGCGCATCGAGTTCACAGGCAGACTGACGCCCGGGGAACTGGAGCGGCTGACAGTGGGTGCGAGTGTGGGGCTGGTGATGCTTGAGGATATGGGGTTGAGCTACCATTATGCGTTGCCGAACAGGATAGGCGATTTCATTGCTGCGGGGGTGCCGATGGTGGTGAGCGACCTGCCAGAGATGGCGGCGGTGGTGAGGAGGTTTGGAGTGGGCGAAGTGATGGATGGTGTGGGTGCACGGGCGCTGGCCGAGAGTGTGAGAAGGGTGCTGGCCCGGAAGTGGAGCGAGGGGGATTTTGAGGAGGCCCGAGGGGAGATGGATTGGAATAAGGAGAAGGAAAAACTGATTAAAATAATAGAAACGATATGATTTACGAACTGCTATTGATGTTCTATGTTGTGGGGACCATTGCGGGTCTCTGGTTTGTTTTCGGGAAGGCTGGCGAGGCGCCGTGGAAGGCGTTGGTGCCGCTGTACAATATCTGGGTATGGCTGAAGATTTGCAACAAAGGATGGAAGTGGATTGTGGGCTTTCTGGTGCCGGGAATAAATATTTTTGTGTTCCTGCTGCTGGTGGTGGAGACGGCGAGGGTGTTTCGCCGGACGAGTTTCTGGGAGCAGACGTTTGGGGTGCTGTTGCCGTGTGTGTACCTTCCCGTCCTGGGGTTGACGAAGATGGAGTATCACAATCCGAAGACGGACCCGCCGGAGAAGATCACAGAGGTGCGCGACTGGACGGAGTCGATAGTCTTTGCGTTGATAGCCGCGGTGCTGATCCGTGGTTTTGTTTTTGAACTGTTCAGTATACCCTCGTCGAGTATGGAGAAGAGTCTGATGGTTGGCGACCACTTGATAGTGAGCAAGATGGCATATGGGCCGCGAGTGATCATGACGCCATTGGCGTTGCCGTTGATGCACAATACGGTGGTTGGGACGAAGTTGAATTCCTACTTGGAGTGGCCGCAGTTGCCCTATTACCGCTACCCGGGCTATAGCCATGTGAAACGCTACGATGCGGTGGTTTTCAATTTTCCAGCGGGCGACACGGTGCTGACGAATTTCCTTGATGGTAAATACACCTACTACGAGGCGATACGGGAAATGGGACGCGAGGCGGTGGTCAACGGCACGGCCTACCATCCAGTGTACGGCCCGTTGGGCAAGATCAAAGTAAGGCCTGTCGACAAGCGAGAGAACTACATTAAGCGATGCATGGGACTTCCGGGAGAGACGCTGCAGATAATCGACAAGGTGGTGCATATCGACGGCAAGCCAGTGGAGTTGCCGACGGATGCGGAGTTTGACTATGAGGTGATAGTTGCGGCGGGATTCAGCCCAGACATTGTCTTGAGCGAATGCGGAGTGAGCAAGGAGGATATCGAGACATCGCCCAATGGCTATGATGGGGCAGGCAACCGTATATTCCGGCTGCCGTTGACTGCGGAGATGGCGGAGAGGATGAAAGCCAAATCGACGGTTGTTGGCATTGAGCAGGTGGAATATCCTATCGATTCGGCCCAGGCGCTCTATCCCAATGTCCCGGGATACTATTGGTCGGTCGACAATTATGGACCTGTTCTGATTCCGGCCAAAGGCAAGGCGTTGAAGCTCACGCTGGAGAATCTGCCCCTTTACAGCCGAGTCATAACAGCCTATGAGCACAACACGCTGGAGGTGAAAGACGGCAAGATTTATATCAATGGGGCCGCTACCGACAGTTATACACCCAAGATGGACTACTACTGGATGATGGGAGACAACAGGCACCACAGCCAGGACAGCCGGTTCTGGGGTTTCGTGCCCGAAGACCATATCGTGGGAAAGGCCAAGCGGGTGCTGTGGTCGATGAACAAGGACAAGTTCGGTGTGCGATTGGAGAGGACGATGAGGGATGCGAATGCAAGATAAGGCAGCAAAAAGAAAGAAGGCCTTCATGACAGTAAAGACACTATGGAAGAAAACGAAAACAAAATAAGCCAAGAAGAACAGGGGACGACGACATCGCTTAAAGGGATGTTCAAGGATTATTGGATAGACTATGCCAGCGACGTCATTCTCGACCGTTCGGTGCCAGATATCGACGACGGCTTGAAGCCTGTACAGCGCCGTATTCTCCACGCAATGGAAGAGACCGACGACGGCCGTTTCACCAAGGTGGCCAATATCGTGGGCAATACCATGCAGTATCATCCCCATGGAGACATGAGCATCAAGGATGCCTTGGTCAATATGGGTCAGAAGGAACTCTTGATAGACTGCCAGGGAAACTGGGGAAACATCCTTACAGGCGACGATGCAGCTGCCGGCCGTTATATCGAGGCCCGGTTGTCGAAGTTTGCCAAAGAGGTGGTCTTCAATCCTAAGACCACACAATGGAAACCTTCATACGATGGCCGCAAGCAGGAGCCTGTTACCCTGCCGGTGAAGTTTCCCTTGTTGCTTGCCCAGGGAACCAAAGGTATCGCTGTCACGCTGACGAGTGTCATCCTGCCGCACAATTTCTGTGAACTATTGGAGGGCAGCATCAAGATTCTCAAAGGAGAGAATTTTGAACTCTACCCCGACTTCCCCACGGGCGGTCTCATCGATGTGAGCAAATATAACGACGGGGCCCTTGGCGGAAGACTCCGCATCCGCGCAAAGATGCACTACGACGAGAAACGCAAAGCTATCGTCATTACCGAGCTGCCCTATAGCGTCACTACCGACACACTCATAGATAGTATATTGAAGGCTAACGAAAAAGGCAGCTTCAAAATCAAGAAAGTCGACGACAATACCGCCGCCGAGGTCGAGATTGTGGTCTACCTCCCGTCAGGCGTCTCTCCCGACCAAACCATCGATGCCCTCTATGCTTTCACCAACTGCCAGATATCCTTCTCGCCGCAGACTTGTGTCATTGTAGACGATAAACCCGTCTTCATGACCACCAGCGATATCCTGCGCCACAACACAATGCGCACCAAAGACCTCCTTCGCCAGGAATTGGAAATCCAGCTCGGCGAGTTGGAGGACCGTTGGCATTGGGTTTCCCTCGAGAAAATATTCTTCGAGAAACGTATCTACAAAATCATGGAGAATGAACGATCGAAGACTTGGGAGGATCAGGTGGAGCAAATGGAACGCGGATTCGACCCCTATCGCGACCAGTTCAAAAAGGAAATCACCCGTGACGACGTTCTGAAACTTTGCGAGAAGCCTGTCCGAAAAATCTCCAAGTTCGACATAAAGAAAGCCATGGAGGAGTTGGCCAATATCGAGATGACTATCGATGAGGTGAAGAACCATCTGGCACACCTGACCGACTATGCCATCCGCTATTTCCAAGACATCCTTAAGAAATATGGCAAAGGCCGCGAGCGCAAGACCGAGATTCGCAACTTCGAAGACATCGAGTCTACCACGGTGGCTCTCGCCAACGAAAAACTCTATGTCAACTACCAGACCGGTTTCGCCGGTTGGGGACTCAAACGCGAGGAAGGCGTAGAGGTGGCTTGCGAATGCTCGCGCTTGGACGATATTATCGTTTTCCGTCGCGACGGAACCTTCCTCGTTACCAAGGTGCAGGAAAAAGGATTTGTCGGCTCCACCGAATGCCCTGAAATTCTCTTCATCTCCGTATTCCGCAAACGCGATGAACGCACGGTATACAATATGGTGTATCGCGACGGAGGCCCTGACGGATATGTGATGGTGAAACGTTTCAATGTCACTTCCATCACCCGCGACAAGGACTACCTGCTCACCAAGGGTACCAAAGGTTCGAAGGTGCTCTACTTCACCGCCAACCCCAATGGCGAGGCCGAGGTCGTCACTGTCCACCATGTCTCCAAACCCAAACTCAAGAAGACTTCTTTCGACTTTGACTTCAAGACCCTTGCCATCAAAGGTCGTCAGTCTATGGGCAACATCCTCACCCGCAATGCTGTCCGCTCCATCAACCTCAAGGACGAAGGCGTTTCCACCCTCTCGGCTCGCAAGATTTGGTTCGACGAGAGCGTCAAGCGCCTCAATGTGAACGAAGCTGGTCGTTTCCTCGGTGAATTCAAAGGAGACGATAAGATTCTCGCCATTATGCAGTCCGCTTTCTACCGCACCACCAATTTCGACCTTGCCAACCACTACGATGACGACCTTGTCGAACTCCGAAAATTTAATCCCAATGCCAATGTCGGCTCGTCCGACAATCCTGTGCTAACGGTTCTTTACCGTTCTGCCGACGGATATCCCTACCTCAAACGCTTTATTCCCGAAACCACCGACCGAAAAACCGCCATCCTCGACGACGACGGCTCCACCTTGCTCTCCTTCTCCTTCGACTGCTATCCTCGCCTCGAGGTCGTCTACAACCCTGAGAGCGGAAAAAAGATTTCTTCCGAAATCATCGAGGTCGAGGAGTTCATCGGCGTCAAAGGCGTCAAAGCCAAGGGCAAACGCGTCACCACCTTCAATGTCGACCAGTTCAACTGGCTCTCCCCACTCAAGCCCGACCCCGAGTTGTCCGTTGATTCCGACCTCGCTGACCAGCCCGAAGCCATCGACGACCGCCTTGGCTACGCCGAAGGCACCCAAACCCAACTCTTTTAACCCATAAAAGCCCATTAAACCCATTAATCCCATAATACCCATGAAAATCTTAGTCGTTCTCCCTCGGTTCCCCTATCCCCTCGAAAAAGGCGACAAACTCCGTGCCTACCATCAGATTCTGGAACTCTCCAAACGGCACGAGATTCACCTCTTCGCCGTCTCGCATAGCAAAGTGACGCCCGAGCAACGCGCAGCCCTCGAACCCTATTGTAAGACTATTTCTGTCGTTACCCCCACACGCTTCACCTCCTGGTTCAATATCCTCCGCAACTACTTCCGCTCCAAATCCCTCCAGATGGGCTATTGGGACTCTGCTCGCGCTCGCCGTACCGTCAAGGAATTGGCCAAGCAGATTCAACCCGACGTCGTCTACAACCAGATGGTCCGCACCGTCCCCTTCGTCGCGCGACTCCCGTTCCCCAAAGTTATGGACTTCCAGGACTCGCTCTCGCTCAACACCGAACGCCGGATGGAACATTCCAAGGGACTCTGGCGCTCCATTCTCCATTATGAGTTCAAGATGCTGCGGTCGACAGAATACAACGCCTTCAAAATCTTCGACGCCCTCACCATCATCTCCGACACTGACTCCGAGGCCATCCCCCATAAGAAAAACGGCGAAATCCACATCATCCCCAACGGCGTCGACTTCGACTACTTCGACCCCAGCAACGTTTCTCTCCCCGATACCCAGTACTCAATCGTTTTCACCGGCAACATGTCCTATGCCCCCAACGTCGACGCTGCCTGCTTCCTCGTCAAGGAGGTGATGCCCTTGGTGTGGGAGTATTGTCCCTATGCCACTGTGCTGATTGCCGGTGCCGATCCCAAGCCCGCAGTACGGGCGTTGGCTTCCAAGGCACAGAAGCCCGAAAAAGTAACCGTTAGCGGACGTATGCCCGACATACGCGAAGCCTACGTCGCGTCGCAGGTCTTTGTGGCCCCTATGCGCATAGGCTCCGGCCTCCAGAACAAGCTCCTCGAGGCAATGGCTATGCAGAAGCCCTGTGTCACAACAAGCCTGGCCAATGCCGCCCTTGGTGCAACATCGGGCGACCAGCTGTTTGTCGGCGACAGCAAGGAAGATTTGGCCCACTGGATATGTTTGCTCCTCGGTACCGAAGATGTGCGTACTCGCATCGCTCAGGAAGGCTATCGTTTCGTCCGTGAACGTTATTCCTGGCCCGCCGCCGTCCAACCCCTCGAGAACATCTTCAACAACCTCCTCGCAAAAAACCAACACATATAATATAGTATAGTGGATAGTTGGTCGCCAAACAAACAAGGCAAATTCCGAAACAGTCTCGATGGCAGTTCATCCGTAGAGACGCGGCCTGCCGCGTCTCCCACCCATCGCCCCTCCCCTCAGCAGCGAAACCCCGAAGGGGAACCGAACACCTCGAAAAGACAATCAAATAGAGTGAGGAATACCTTCGTCAATGAGGTAATCCCCGAAAAGGCCATCCTCCTCTCTGTCTGCCCCAATGGGCAAACCATTAAACGCACCGAAGAATACCTCGACGAACTCGAATTCCTTCTCCGCACCGCCGGTGGCGTCTCCGTCAAGAAAGTCATTCAGAAACTCGACCGCCCCGACACCCGCACCTATGTCGGCAGCGGAAAGCTCGACGAAATCCGCGAATACAAGCAAGCTCTCGATGCCGACATCATTGTGGTCGACGACGAACTCTCTCCCGCACAGCTACGCAACCTCGAAAAAGAACTCGACTGCCGCATCCTCGACCGCACCACCCTCATCCTCGACATCTTCGCACGCCACGCTCGCACCTCCACCGCTCGCACTCAGGTCGAACTCGCCCAGCTCCAGTACATGCTCCCCCGCCTCACCCGTCTTTGGACCCACCTCGAACGCCAGCGCGGCGGCATCGGCATGCGTGGCCCCGGCGAAACCCAGATCGAGACCGACCGCCGCCTCATCAAAGAGAAAATCTCTGCCCTCAAACTCCAGCTCGCCAAACTCGATACCCAGAAAACCCTCCAGCGCAAAAACCGCGAGAGCCTTGTCCGTGTGGCCCTCGTCGGCTACACCAATGTCGGCAAGTCCACCCTCCTCAACCTCCTTGCCAAGTCCGACGTCCTCGCCGAGAATAAGCTCTTCGCCACCCTCGACACCACCGTTCGCAAAGTCGTCATCGGCAATCTCCCCTTCCTCCTCTCCGACACCGTCGGTTTCATCCGCAAACTCCCCACGCAACTCGTCGAATCCTTCAAATCCACCCTCGACGAAGTCTCCGAGGCCGACCTCCTCCTCCATGTTGTCGACATCTCCCATCCCGACCACCAGTCGCAAATCGACGCCGTCAACAAAACCCTTGCCGACATCCATGCCGACGACAAACCCGTAATCATGGTATTCAATAAGATAGATGCTGTAGAAAAATCGGATGATTCAGAAAACCCTGATTACTCAGAAAATACCGACCACGCCATCTTTATTAGTGCAGCAAAAAAACAGAACATCGACACCCTACGCAACCTCCTCTACGAAGAAATTGCACGCATCCACGCAATCCGCTACCCTTACAACAATTTCTTATATTAAAAAAAGTCCCTGCAGGTTCTGCAGGGACTTTTTTTTATTTCATCACAATCACTTTTTTCGCTGGCCGGTCGCCAACTTTGACAATATAGACGCCTGGAGAGACGCGACCTGCCGCGTCTGCCGTGCTAACCAATCGGCCCATCATATCAAAAACCTGCACCGTCTCGCCCGCAGCACCATCGATGATAATGCGGCCGTCCATAACCCATACCCTATAACCCCAAACCTCTAAGTCTTCGATCCCCACATGCGGACCGCTCAGGAAATGCACGTGGAACGTCAGCTCGGTGCCATTCTCCTGGATGTTAGTGATTTCGAAGCTTGTCTCGGGAGTGCCGTCGGTGAGGTAGGGGTGGGGGTCGGTTGATGGACCGAACTCGGTACGCTCCACCTGGGCGCTGAAATAGGCGGCGTAGATGTTGCCGTCCTCAGTGTCTCTGTCGCTCCCCGGACGGAAAACCCAGTACTGGTGTGCGCGGCTCTGGCCGTCGAAAAAAGCATTGGCGAACATGCCGTTGTAATCGAGCGGCACCGTGTCGTTCCATCGGGCGACGATAAGGCCCGTACGGGGAATGCCGAACTCGAAGGGGTCCGCCTTCCGCCGGTATTCGAATGTGAACCACTGCGTGCTGTCGGTGGCCGACTTGATGTAGTAGCAGTTGCGGTGGGGGCTGGAACCCACGCTGTTGAGCGTATAGTCGCCGTCGCGGGTAATCTCTATCGGGTCGTCGCTGACGTGGAGAATCTTGTTTTTGTAGATGGCCGCCGTATGGTTGGCACCCTCATGGTTGTTGCACATCAGGTCCCACGTCCCCGCTGGCGTCACCTCGCTGTAGTTCACATAGTGGTAGAGGTCCGGCAGGTTGAGCGAATGCCCCAGCTCGTGGCAGAACACCTGGGCGGTGAAGTAGCCGTAATCCGCACCCTCAAACTCGAGGTTGAACGTGTTGGGTCGCAACCCGTTGACCATGACAGGATGGTCTATCGAATCGTGCGGGAAATACTCCATGTGGGGCCAAAGGATCGAGGCCCACTCGCCAACGCCCCCCTTCACTATAAAGCTCACATTGTCAATGTATCCGTCGCCGTCCCCGTCCAGCACTATGTTCGTATCCACCAAGCCCAGCGAGTCGACATAGTGGAAGGCGCGGGCCTGTAGCTGAGCCTCGCGCATCGAAATACCTATGAAGGGCTGTTCCCACGGATGATAGCCAATGGGGTTCGTCTCCGTATACGGCTGGAAATAGCAGCGCGGCATCGTGTCCCGGTACGACACAATCACCCCGTTTTCTATATTGTTGGTGTACACCGTATTGTAATGGATGCGGCCATAGGTCATCGCGTCGTAGTAATTGTACACACTGTAATACCCCTGCTCCCGGCAGTTGAACATCGAGTCGATATCCCCAAAACTATGGTCTATCTCCTCGTCGTCTGCAAAACGCAGGAAAATCACCAGGTTAGTCAGCTCCCTTTCCTCCTGTCCCCTCGCCACGCACGGCACCAGCAGCGTCGCTGCAAGCAGAATCATAAAGCAATGCTTCATACAATCAATTCTTTATCTAATATTTTACTCCATTAAACAACCCGCAAAAATACAAAAAAATTTCCATCCACCAAAAGCAAACCATCATTCTCCTTTTTTAACTTAAAAACCCTTAAAACACCCCAAACTCACCCCTTCGCACCCACTAACCGCTAACTACCTAATAACCACCTACCAACACCCTACCAACTCCTAACCAACTCCTACCACGGTAGGACTTGATAGGGTATTGGTAGGGTGTTGTCAGGTCGTTGGAAGTGTTAAAATGCCAAGTTGAACTTTTTTTCTCTCCGCAGCACAATAATTCGCCCCGACTTCCGTTATCAAAAACAGAAATATATAATAACAAATACATAACATAATGAAAACCACACCGTACACCGACTTGCACATCAAACTTGGTGCAAAGATGGCCGAATTCGCCGGCTACAACATGCCTATCCAGTACACCACCCTCATTGAGGAGCACAACAATGTCCGCAACAACGTTGGCGTGTTCGACGTGAGCCACATGGGCGAGTTCCGCGCCAAAGGCCCCATCGCCAAGCACTTCATGCAGTATGTCACCACCAATAACGTCGAAGACCTCTTCGACGGCAAGGTGCAGTACACCTGCCTGCCCAACGGTCAGGGTGGCGTCGTCGACGACATGCTCGTCTACCGCGTCCATGACGACGAGTACTTCATGGTGCCCAACGCCGCCAACATCGACAAGGACTGGAACTGGATGAGCCAGATTGCCGACAAGATGGGTATGGAGCTCGGCAAGGACTTCGTCAACGAGAGCGAGCAGTGGGCTCAGCTCGCCGTCCAGGGCCCCAACGCCCTCAAGGCCATGCAGAAGCTGACCAGCGAGAACATCGTCGACATGGAGTACTACACCTTCAAGATCCTCACCTTCGCCGGCATCCCCAACATCATCCTCTCCACCACCGGCTACACCGGCGCCGGCGGATGCGAAATCTACATCCCCAAGGAGAAAGCCCTCGAGGTGTGGGACAAGGTCTTCGAGGCTGGTAAAGAGTTCGGCATCATGCCCGCTGGCTTGGGTTGCCGCGACACCCTGCGTCTGGAGAAAGGCTTCGCCCTCTACGGCCACGAGATGGACGACACTGTCAGCCCCCTCGAGGCTCCGCTGGCCTTCATCGTCAAGCTGAAAGCCGAGAACAACAACTTCATCAACAAGGAGCTTCTCCTCGCCCAGAAGGCCGCTGGCTTCAAGCGCAAAGTGGCTGGCTTCGAGATGATCGACCGCGGTATCGCCCGCAACGGCTACGAGGTCTGCAACGCCGAAGGCAAGAAGATCGGTGAGGTGCGCAGCGGCTCGCCCAGCCCCAGCACCGGCAAGAACATCGGCACCGCCCTCATCTGCGCCGAATACGCCAAGACCGGCACCGAAATCTACATCAAGATCCGCGAGAAACTCCTCAAGGCCGTCACCGTCAAGATGCCCTTCTACGAGGGTTAATGTATAGAGGATGAACACCGCAGAGAAAGTCGAATACTGGCTCGGCATTGCCGACTACGACCTTGATACGGCCGAGGCGATGTACTCCACCGGACGCTGGCTGTATGTGGCATTCATGTGTCATCAAGTCATTGAGAAGACGCTGAAGGCTTACTGGTGCGCCACGCAGGAGGACGAGCCGCCATATATCCACAACCACAAGCGTCTTGCCGATGGTTGCGGATTATACTCCAGGATGAGCATGGAGCAAAAAGACTTTCTCAATACCGTCACGACCTACAATATCGAAGCACGCTATCCCGAGAGCAAGGATGCGCTTGCGCGAAAACTTGACAAGGAGGCTTGCCGCTTTATTATTGACAACACAAAAACATTGCAGACATGGATAAAGGAACAGCTCTCAGCCGCGATGAGGCGTTAGATCTCGTCCGGCAGTACAAGCACATCATCGCCCGGCACTTCCAACAGGAGCCGCGAGTTTTGATGTATGGCTCCTATTCCAAGGGCAATGCCAACCGCGACAGCGACATCGACGTGGCGGTCGTGGTGTCGAGCTATGGCGACCGCAAACTGGAATTGTCCAAGGCCCTCTGGCGCGATGTGGACGACGTGAGTCTGCTCATTGAGCCGGTCCTGATTTCCGAGGACCATCCATCGCCGCTCTACGACGACGTGATGCGAACAGGAATAGCGGTGTGACATCAATAACATCAACTAAAAGAGGCTTGCAGATGCAAGCCTCTTTTGTTGTCCGTTGCGAAACCATGTTTTCATTTTAAAAACGCCGTCGCACACTGCGAAACCATGTTTTTATTTTAAAAACGCCCGTCGCACACTGCGAAACCCTGTTTCCGTTCCAAAACGCCCCGTTGTAATCCTGCAAAACCATGTTTTCAATCCGAAAGGCACTTTCGCAACCTGCGAAACCTTGTTTCATTTTCAAAACACCCTTTTGCACCCCTGCATAATCCTGTTTCAATTTCAAAACCCACTTTCGCAACCCGCGACAGCCGTTTTCAAAACCGTTTGGGGGTATTGCAACGTTACATTGAGCATATTTAAAGTTAATATTATGCCAATCCCACGATTACTCCTATAATGACACCGAGGGTTATGGCTATGCCGAAACTTATCCAGCAGAACTTTTTTGCCTTCTGTGCCATCTCGTGGGCATATTCTTTGTCTCCTCTGTGCCAGGCGTTGTCAACTCTTGCGGAAAAAACAATTGCAGCAATACCCGTCGGTATGAAGCAGAAAACGGTCGCAAGAATAGACCATACAAGATAATCGTTCGGCTTGACATCTAACTGCACTTCCTTTTTTGTGTCGTGTTTAATACACGCCGTCGTCAAAGCATCTTCAAACGGATTGTATGAGTTTTCCATATGTGTTTGTTTTTTGAGTTTTGAAAACTCGTAATAGAAGTAGGCAAATGCCAGCGGGAATAATATTACCACAATAATCTGTCCAATTCTCCCGCCAATCATGTAAAACAAATATTGTATCCCAGTTACCACAATTATAATTGTCAATATGATACAGGACAAGCGCATTGTGCCGCGTGGAAGAAACCTCATCATGGTTACGAATGTGGCAATTAGAGCAAGGGTACTTATAAGATATAATATACTGCGCAAGGTATAAGCCCCATACCATTCTTCCCATAAGTATCTAATCGTTATTTGGCTAAACAAGTCCGTTACAACGCAGAGAATGGCTGCTGCAAGACCAAGAATAATTGTGGGTGTTAGACGTGAGCCCTTGGCCATGTTCTTTTTCAAGAATAAGAAGAAAAGGAACAACCCACCATAAATGCAGATGATTTTTATATAGGACAACACTATTGAAATAGCATCCAATACTTGAAGCGTTGTATTGGAATCGCATTCCGCCTTGTACGCATCCCAGTTTTCCTGCCACACTTTGTAATTTTGTGTATCCAAATTGTACTTTTGCTCTATCCCGTCTCGGATTATGCCATCCACGACCGAGAAGATACCGAGCAGCGCAATTGCTGTTAAAACATAAGCCAATATTCGGCTTGTCTTGTAAACTTTTTCCATATTGTTGTTATTTTTGATTAGTATTAATGGTGAATACAATCCCACCCCGCCGCAAGTTTGCGGCAGAGAGAGGCAATTGAATTAAAAAACAAAGAGGAAAGGCTCCCGACGATTACCTGTGCAATTCGTGGGGGGGGGTGAATATCAGCGAGTTATGATCATTGTTCAGCATCGTCCCGTTTTCGTTTCACACTGCAAATATACACATTTCCCGCCACATGGAAAAATATAAATTCCCTGGTTTCGCAAAAAGTAAG
>JAEEGH010008760.1_pt1 | contig 23791 bp, 25 predicted proteins | sample 9134181 | NCBI WGS metagenome assembly JAEEGH01 (sample SAMN16246544, study PRJNA631951) | gut metagenome | biome: gut microbiome; feature: rumen; material: DP-attached | host: Bos | place: Iran: Karaj | collected 2018-10
GTTCCTGCCGGATTTGAACCAGCGGTCATTGAGTTGCAGTCAATTGCCTTACCAACTTGGCTAAGGAACCATCATGCAGCGCTATGAATTATAGCACCGCATTTATATTTCTTTCAAGAAACAAATAATATTTTTATTTAATATGTAGGAATTAAGCAGTTGTGACTCTTGTCCACATTTGCTCAACTTTTGTGGTTTGATCACCGAAATCCTTCATTAAGCAGCATTTCTTTAATGCTTCTTGTGTTGGATATTGTGCGTCGAATTGACGGCCTTTTTGGCTTAATGGGATGTCAATCTTAGCAGCGCCTTCGATAGAATCACCGAAGTAGAAGGATAAGTCGACTTCGTATGTTTCTGTTTCGCCTTCTTCTGCGGCATATGTGTCATTGACATATTCCCAGATTTCATCACCAACGATTGGGGATGTGTAACCAACAGCTTCCATACATTTTTGTGCTTGTTCTGGTAAGCATAAGAAGTTTAAGAATTCTTCTGCTAAATCTTTATTAGCACCTTTTGGCATACACCAACCATCGAACCAGACATTGCTGCCTTCTTCTGGTAAGGAGTAATTTAAGATTTTGCCAGCTTCTTCTGCACTATCCATAGAATAGACAGAGTCACCAGACCAGGCTAAGTTAGCGTGGTAGACACCTCTAACGATGTCATCTTTACCTTCATCAACTTCGAAACCGTAAACGGTTTTGCCTTTTGCTTCGATTAAAGCGTCTTCGACTTTTTGGATTGTTACATCATCGCATCTATTGAAGATTGCGGATAATTTAGCGTTGTAATCTTCATCTGCTTCGTTTAATGCAGCGATTTCATCTTTATAGACGTGGAAGATAGCGGTCACATATGTGTCACGCATGGAATCTTTTAAAGAGAATTGTTTTCTTAAGTTTGTGTCGCTGGACCATAAGCATTCCCATGAATTAACGACATCACCGAAGTTACCATCTAAGAAGGATGGGTCATAGGTGAAACCCATTGTGCCCCAGAAATAAGGAACAGCATAGCTTAAGAAGGAAGAACCATTAGCTAATGTTTCATTAGCGAATCTTTCTCTGATGAATGGAGAACCGTATTCGTCCCAGTTATGTAAGGAATCAGCATATGTATCAGTTTCGGCATTGTAAGAGAATTCTTCTAACATATCTTCGTTAGCCATTTTTTGAATCATGTAATCAGATGGGCAAATAAGATCAGGATGGATAGAACCTAATGAAATTTGTTGATACATTTCTTCGTTTGTGCTGAAGCATTCGTAACCCACTTTGATAGATTCGCCATATTTTTCTTCATAGTACTTTTCGAAAGCGGCGATTGTTCCATCTTCAATGTAGTTACCATCATCATCTGTGCCTTCGTAAATATAATCTTCCCAGTTATAAATAACGAGATCATATTTAGTGGAGCAACCAGTTAATGATGTGAGTGCACCTAAGAGTAAGGCAGGTGCAGCAACTAATAAAGCAATTTTTGTCTTAGTCATTTTTGTTTTTCTCCTTTTTGACAATATTTTTAGCATTTTGAGCACTCTTGATGTTCATAACAATCATAACTATTAAGATGACAGCAAAGAGTATTGCTGTAAATGCACGTAATTGAACTGGTAATCCCGCTTTCTTGGTCGCGGAATCGACATAGGTAGAAATGGTTTCAAATCCACCTGTGGTTGGTTTTGTAAACGCAGTGATGACATAGTCATCGAGTGATAATGTAACGGATAATAAGAAGCCCGATAAGATACCAGGAACAATATCTGGAATGATAACTTTCCATAAGGATTGTGTTTGTGTGGCACCTAAGTCCATTGCCGCTTCATATAAAGCTGGATCCATTTGTTCTAACTTAGGTTGAACAGACATAACAACGTATGGAATAGATAAGACGACGTGGCCAATAACTAATGTTAAGAAACTACGTTCTAAGTGGAAGACTTGTGCGCAGATAACGAACAAGACACATAAGCTAACGGCGGTAACGATTTCCGCATTAACAACAGGAATTTGTGTGACAAAGTCCATAGCATTTTTCATCCACTTCTTTCTTAAGTAGAAGATACCGATGGCACCCAATGTACCTAAGACTGTAGAAATACTTGCGGAGACTAAGGCCACTAAGACTGTGTTACCAGCGGCGCTCCAGATGTTTTGACCAAACTTATTGTTTGGATTAAATAATGTTTGATAGTTTGAGAATGTAAATCCTGTCCACACACCAGCAGTTTTACTTCCAGTAAATGAGAAGACGGTGATGTAGATAAGAGGGGCATACATGAGTAATAAGACAAAGTAGACAAATGCATTAGCAAGAATCTTCTTGGCCTTAGCCCAGTTTCTCTTTCTTTGAAGGGCGCGGTTTACTTGTTCAATAGACATTTGTTGTTCCATTACCAAATACCTCCCTTCTTTGTATCTTCTTTACCAGTGAGAGATTTCTCAATGAGTAAGGAAATACCGATGATTAATAACATCACTAAGGACAAGGCAGAACCAACGTGGTTACTGATTGCACTTGTGGATTGACCGAACCAGAATTCGATAATATTACCGATAATTTTGGTACTGTTTTCAGACATCTTATTTGCAATAACGTATGAAGACATTGTTGGCATAAAGGTCATCATACAAGCAGAAACGATGCCTGGAATGGTCATTGGAATAATAGTCTTAACGAAGACTTGGAATGGATTAGCGCCGAGATCCGCAGCAGCTTCAATTTGGTTCTTATCCATCTTTAACATTTGGTTATATAAAGGAAGGATAGCGAATGGTAAATAGTCATAGACCATACCAATGATGATAGCCACGTATGGATATGTCGCAGTTAAGTCCGCACCGATGAACACCTTGAAGAAAGCATTTACTAAAGCTTTTAAACCGATGGTACGGATAACAAAGTTAATCCACATAGGTAATAAGAAGATATAAACAAGAACTTTGTTCTTATTATATTTTTTGTTTGATAATAAATAGGCGATTGGATAAGCGATTAAGATACAGACAATTGTGGTTACACTAGCAATAAGGAAAGTTGCACCGATGACTTTCCAGTTTTCTGGTGAACTAAATACTGTGCCCCAGTTTCCAAAGGAGAAACGTCCTTTTTCATCGGTAAAGGCATAGTACAAAATGAGAAGCAATGGGAAAATCACGAATAGCGCCATGAACACTCCATAAGGAATGCATAAGCTACCGCGGAAATTGAATCTCTTACGAGGTTTTGGATTTTGTGCTAAAACCATCTCAGACATTTTTATTTCTTAGCTCCTTTACGAGAAAGATGAACTTTTTCTAAATCGATAATGACAGAAACACTGTCGTTTTCGTTCCACAAGTCTGGTGTGCTTAAAATAAAGTCTTCATCGTCTTCGGTTCTCACCATAATTTCATAGTGGTCACCGATATAAATTAAGGAAATAATGTTACCGTGAATGTCGCTAGCATTTGGATCATCACTAATAGTGATTGCGTCAAATGGAACTTCAACATTGATCTCTAAGTTTTCAACATCGATTTCATTACCGTTTTCATCCACGAGTGTTTCTTCTTCGTTATATTTTGCGCCTGGGAATAATGGCAAAATATCTAAGTCAAATTCACTACCAGCGAATTCAACATTGTAGTTTCTAGAAATATAACCATCGTAGAAGTTAGATACGAATGGTTTCTTCATAATTTGAATGTTGACTGGGTCAACTTTTAAACCTACAGTAGAACCTTCTTCGAGTTCAGCAGTGGATTGCACCACGACTTCTGCTTTACCCACTAAGATGATGTATTCATAGTGCATACCTTTGAAGATCTTGCTGCTAATAATACCATCAACTGTGCCATTACCTGGTTTAGTTAAGATGATATCTTCTGGTCTAACAACAACGTCGACTTTTTCATTCACTGGGAATTTACCGAAGTCCACTGGGTCAGCATCCCAATATTTATTTAAGAATCTGACTTTGTTGTCTTTGGCCATTGTGCCGGTGTAAATATTGGATTCTCCAATAAAGTCCGCAACGAAGGCATTGTTTGGTTCATCATAGATTTCTTTTGGCTTACCAACTTGTTGAATTTCACCATCGTTCATAACAACGATTGTGTCAGACATAGTTAAAGCTTCTTCTTGGTCATGGGTGACATAGATGAAGGTAATACCAATCTTTTTATGCATCTCTTTTAATTCGAGTTGCATTTCTTTTCTCATTTTTAAGTCTAATGCGCCTAATGGCTCATCTAAGAGAAGGATTTCTGGTTCATTAACAATTGCTCTAGCGATAGCGATTCTTTGTTGTTGACCGCCTGATAATGTAGAAATATCTCTCTTTTCAAAACCTTCAAGGTCAACGACCTTTAAAGCGTTTTTAACTTTTTCAGAGATTTCTGCTTTGGTGTAATGACGGAATTTGGTAACTGTTAAGCTTGGGTTTGCTTTTAATTCAGCGATTTCTGAATTCAATTCAGCAATACGACTTGAGTTATCATTTTCTTTATCTGCTTTTAAAGATTTGATTTCGGCTTGTCTATCTTTGATAGCGGCTTTATCCACGACTTGAACATCGTAAGGAATCTTCTTAAGTTTTAAACCGAAAGCAATATTGTTATAAATATTTAAATGCGCGAATAGTGCGTATCTTTGGAAAACTGTATTAATAGGTCTCTTATAAGGAGGTAACAAAGAAATATCTCTACCATTGAGGTTGATGATACCACTTGTTGGAAGTTCGAAACCTGCAATCATTCTTAAAGTTGTGGTTTTACCACAGCCGGAAGGACCTAAAAAGGTAACGAATTCGCCCTTCTTAATCTTTAAGTTAAAGTTTTCAACAGCGTAACTATCGCTGTCTGGGAATTTTTTACAAACATCGATAAGTTCAATGATGTATGGATTTTCTTCTTGAACTTGTTCTTGTTCTAAGACTTCTTGATTTTTCTTAGCCATTTCCCTTTCCTCCTTATTAAATAAAAAGATACAAATTACTTTGTACCTTATGAATCTAATATAGGTGAGAAATTGGTTAGACTATAGACTAACTACGTCTTCTCATTTTGGGAGTCTATATAGTAAATACTTACTTTTACTACTCTTATTATGCATTCACAAGGTACGACGGAGACTTTCACTCCAAGCATAAGCTTATAAATTGATAACAAGATATCACTATCTCTAATCCGGCATTTGACCAAGCTGTCCGAGGCTTTTGTCCTTCTATCTCTAGATTGGGTCAAGTTCAATGCATCTCACATTGATAGAATTAGGTGTGACGTAGTCCCAAAATTTACGACTACTTTTTTCACGTGAAAAATAATATATATATTTGATATAAATTACAACAATATTTTTCTAAAAAAATTTATGCCAAAAAAGATTACTGAAATTTTAGTTTGTATTTCACTAACTTTTTGCATATTTTTTGTAAATGTATTATAGTAATTGCACTTATGAAAAAATTATTATTTTTACTCCCATTTATGACATTAGCTACAGCCGGAATTACCGGATGTAATCTAGATAAACGCGCAAGACTCACCTTTGGTACATTAGTGAGCACTACCGCAGAAGAATTAGAGTATGGTGAGCTCGCTGCTAAAGTTAGCCGTGGCGAAAACATGCTTGTTTCCGTATATCAAGACGGACTTCCATGTGGTTGCTGGTCAACATTCCATGAAGTCTTAGACAAGTATGTCGAAGAATATGATACAAAGGTTTATTACATCGCCAGTTCTCAATTCTCCGATGAATCCGACAAGTTCGGTTTAACAATTTTAAAAGGAACATCTGATCCAACATTTGCTCTTATTAAAGATGGTAAGAAAGTTAACGAATACATCTATAGCAAAGACACTAAGCCAATGTTCCAATCATTATCAGGTTTAAGAAAGGTTGTTAGTAAAATTGCTAAAGACCCACAATACTTCTACGTTGATCAAGAATACTTAGATAACGCATTGTTCGTTACAAAAGAAGATGTCGTTATTCACTATATCTGGTATTTCTGCCCAGATTGCAATGACTGTTTCCCAGAAGTACTACTTCCTTATTCGAAGAATAACAACTTAAGTAAATCAATTTGGATTATGGACTTAGCTATCGATGGTTTATTATTCGACCATGGCGCAATTAACAAAAATTCTCCAGGTTATAGACAATTCTTAGCGGATCACAAAATGTCTTCTTATGAAGGTAATGAAGCGTTAGGTTATGACAGAGGATTTGTTCCAACAACACAAATCTGGCATAACGGAGAACTTCAAGATATGAACGTCTACTTCAATGATGAAGTTACCAAAAATGATAATGGCGAATTCGTCTTATCACGTTCCTATTATTCCGAAGAAAGAGTTCAACACTTAGGATACACAAACGAAGTGTTACAAGGAAAAATCCTTCCCGAAGAACAAGTTGATGTTTCTGTTAATCCAGACACAGGCGTTGAATCTTATTCTTGGAAAGCGGATTACGCAAGGTTATATCACAAACCAATCCTTGAAGCGTTCTTAAATAAATACGTTAAATAAGAAAAAGAGGCACTGCCTCTTTTCTTTTTACATCGCTATTTGAGAATAGAACTTATCAATTCTTTCTTTTAGCTTCACTCTTAACCTTGCTTTAACTTCTTCACTTGTGAATGAATAGTTAATGGAGTTAAGTAAGAATCCATAAACTTCATCTTTATTTAAGTTAAAGGTTTGATATAAGTGAGAGAATTCTTGATAAACATCAGTGTTGCTGACTGTCATATTGTCACTATTAATGGTAAGGGCAATGCCTTTATCCATAAATGCTCTTAATGGGACATCAGCGTATGTCTTAAGTGATTTAGTTTGCAAATTACTGGTTGGGCAGAACTCAAAGCAGATATCTTCTTTCTTTGCACGTGGACCATCTTTTTCAGTATCTAGGTGAACACCATGACCAATACGAGTAGCACCATTATCTAAAGCCATCATTACTTCATCACTGCCAGTTGCTTCACCAGCATGGATAGTAATGTTTAACCTATATTCCTTTGCTAAATCAAAGATGTTTTTATAGTAGGAACTTGGGTGCATTGCTTCCGCACCAGCGAGGTCAACACCGACCACTCTTGTGCCTTTAAGTTTGTTAGCAACTTCCACTGTTTCCATATTCACTTCTTCTGCACCATGTCTCATACAGCAAAGTAATAAGTTTGCTTCAAATCCATCGCATTCTTTTAATGCTTCTTCTACTCCTTCAAGTGCGGCTTTGGCAACTTCTAGTTGTGTGAGTCCTTTTTGCATATGAAGTTGAGGGGCAAATCTGATCTCTGCATAGATATATCCCATCTTATAAAGTCTTCTCACTAAGGACGATGTTGCATGGGCAATATTTTCCTTGCTTTGAAGGAGTTGTAATGGGAGATCAAAACGCATTAAATACTCTTCTAGCGATTTGCAGTCCATTGGGACATAAATGTTATTTGGGAACTCTTTTCCTAAGCAAATTCCCTCTTTTTTTGCTAAATATAAGAAATCTTGCTCACTTAAAGAGCCATCTAAATGTAAGTGTAAATCAATCATAAATATCTACTCCTGTACTGCTTTATTAAATACCACAACTCTATTCTTAAAGAGCTCATCATTCACAGTAATTCTATCTTCAACTTCCAGGTATTCACCAACGAGCTTTTTAAAGATATCAATTTGGCCACCATCAGGGTATCCACTATTATCTTCTTTCTTATAATAATGCATAGGAATTGTGACTCTTGGATTAATGACATCCATAATTGCCTTTAATTCTTGTGCGGATATCGTGAAATGACCATTAATTGGGGCTAATAATATATCAACATTCTTCATTTGTTCAAGAATATTTCTAAGAGGGATGCATCCTAAATCACCTGTGTGTAAAATACGTAATCCATCGATCTCAAATAGATACATATTGTTTAACCCACGATGCGCGCCATTATGATGGTCATGCGCAACGAGTATTCTTTCATACTTAAGTTCTATATCTGTTGGGATGATATTAACTATTTCTTTTGCGTCATGGTCGTAATGATCATGTGACACAGTTACGTAATTTGCCTGTACACGAGGCATTTTTAAATGAGGAACAGAACCATTTCTGTAAGGATCAGTAACCACTGATATATTCTCGCCTTTTATAAGAAATGAGGCATGTCCTAAATTAACTATTTCCATAGTTATATTTTATCTCATTTGTCACTCACAAAAAATAAACATTTTCACTTTTAAAACAAAAGTTTTATTATGTAATTAGAAAGGAATAATTTAATTCATCATGGCAAAGAAAGCAAAAAAAGGAAAAAGTATTTTTGTCGAATTCAAGGAATTCATCAATAAAGGTAATGCCTTTATGTTGGCTGTTGGTGTTGTTATCGGCGGTGCCTTTGGCGCAATTGTTACAGCATTCGTTAACATCTTATTAAATGTTGCTACATGGCCAGTCCCAGGCGGCTTAAAAGGATTAGTGTTCCCACTCCTCCCATTAAACGCTGGACAAGCAGGTTTAGATGGCGTTGGTCAATACTTTGACAAAGCTAACTACGATGCTATGGCAGAATCTCTTGGTAATGCTGCTGGTATTACCGAAAAAGGCGAAGCCTTACTCTATGGTAGCAATAAGTTAGCCGCTAACTATACCCAACATGGTAAATGGTTTGTCTTTAATGGTGCTGCCACAATTGATTTAGGCACATTATTAACAGCAATCATTAGTTTCTTGGTCGTCGCTTTAGTTCTCTTTATCATTGTTAAGGTTGTCGCAGTTGCCGCAGCTAAAAAAGCAATGTTAGAAGAAAAAGCTAGAGAAGCTTATTACCAAAAGCATCCTGAAGAAAGACCAGTTCCACCAGAACCAGGTGTTCCAGAACCAACAGAAGTTGAACTTCTCAAAGAAATCCGCGATGCTCTTGTAAAGAAAGCGAAATAAAGAATTAAATTAAAAGACTAGGCCACAGCAATGTGGTCTTTTCTTTTATATAAAATAAAAGAGTGATCACTTGGACCACTCTTATTTATTTAGATTAGCGATTAGATTTTATCGTTGGAACCTAAGACATCAACAATCTTGTGCTTAACTAATTGTTTGACGTATTCACGTGCTGGTTTTAAGTATTCACGTGGGTCGAACTTTTCAGGATGTTGATTTAAAACTTCTCTGATACCTGCGGTTAAAGCTAAACGTAAGTCAGAGTCGATGTTAATCTTACAGACGGCTAATTTAGCGGCTTGTCTTAATTGATCTTCTGGGACACCAACTGCGTCGACTAATTTACCACCATTGTCGTTAATGATTTTAACGAATTCTTGGTTAACGGATGAGGAACCGTGTAAAACGATTGGGAATCCTGGTAATCTCTTACTAACTTCTTCTAAGATGTCGAATCTTAATGGAGGAGGTAATAAGACACCTGTCTTTGGATCGCGTGTGCATTGTTCTGGTTTGAACTTATAAGCACCGTGGCTTGTTCCGATAGCGATAGCTAAGCTATCACAACCTGTACGTTTGACGAATTCTTCAACGTCTTCTGGACGGGTGTAGCTTTCTGCACCATGTTCAACTTTAACGTCATCTTCAATACCTGCTAAGGTACCAAGTTCAGCTTCAACTGTAACGTATGGGTGTTTGCTTGTGTCGTGTGCGTATTCAACGACTTTTCTTGTTAAGGCAATGTTTTCTTCGAATGATTTGCTAGAAGCATCGATCATAACAGAAGTGAAACCACCGTCGATACATTCTTTACAAATTTCAAAGTCTGCACCGTGGTCTAAGTGTAAGACGATTGGTAAACCAGTGTCTTCAACTGCAGCTTCCACTAAGTGTTTTAAATAACCTTGTTTTGCATATTTTCTCGCACCAGCGCTAACTTGGAGAATAACTGGAGAGTTGCATTCTTTTGCAGCTTCGGTAATCGCTTGAACGATTTCCATGTTATTGCAGTTAAAAGCACCGATTGCGTAACCGCCGTTATAGGCTTTTTCGAATAATTCTTTTGAATTAACTAATGGCATAATTTTTTCTCCCTTTTCGTTAGTATTATATACTATTTCATTCAAAATATATGACTTTTTTAATAAAAAGAGGGGTAGATAATTCCACCCCTATTTCTTTGAATACATTTTGTGGTATTCCTTGAGAAGCTTTTTGCTTCCTTTACGGCATTCCGCACAATCCCCAGTTGGAATGTGATGTGCTCTCTTATAGGCGTAGGTACCTATCATGGCAGCAAGGAAAACAACTACCGCAGATAGCACTAATACTTCTAACCAAATCCAATCAGGGTTTTGAAACATAATTAAGCTCCTAAATTTGCTTTTCTCGCTTTGCGAGCATTCCACCATTTGATAGCAAATGGAGTCAATACTGCAAGAGCAACGATGACACAGACCACTGGGATAGCCCAGGCTAATTGTCCGTTCTTATATGCATGACCATTTAAGTTAGATGGGAAGATATTTAAGACGGAATAAATAACAGCTGTGCCGATATAAGAGGCCACGAGCCAGAAGGCAAGTGTCCATTTGAATTGACCTTTTGGAAGTTCTGCTTTAGCAGTAGCACAAGCAGCAAAGCAAGGAATGGTCAACATATTGAAGGCGATAAACGCGATACAACCTTGCCATGTAATACCGGTGTTTTGAATCATAATAATAGCTTCTTCAACACCTTCTTCTGTTCCTTCGAAACCGCTAACGATAACAGCGGCTAAAACAGAGAATGTAGCAATAACGTTTTCTTTGGCGATCAAACCAGTGATAGCAGCCACTGCGAAGACCCAGCCAAAGGCTGATAATTGGGCACCAAAACCAAGTGGAGTAAAGATTGGTTGGATGAGTTGTCCTAATGATTGAAGGATGGAACCATCCATGGAACCGAGATATCTCCAGTTCCAGCCGAAGTTAGATAAGAACCAAATCACGATTGTGGAGGCTAAGATAATTGTGAAAGCCTTCTTAACGAAGTGTTTGGCTTTATCCCATAAGTGAATCATCAAGGCCTTGAATTGTGGCCAGTGATATTCTGGTAACTCCATAATGAATGGAGCAGCGTCGCCTTTTTGTGTGGTATGTCTCATTAATAAGACACAGACAATCGCGGCAACGATACCGACGACATACATAGAATATGTAATGAGGTCAACGTGTGCGAAGCCAAAGGCTCCAGCAACACCACCTGCAATAGCAGTTAAGATTGGTAATTTAGCACCACAAGAGAAGAATGGAATAACTCTAATTGTGGATGTTCTTTCTTTATCATCCGCTAATGTACGGGTGTTGATCATCGCAGGAACGGAACAACCAAAGCCCATAATCATTGGGATAAAGGCACGGCCAGATAAGCCGAATTTACGGAATATTCTATCGAGAATGAAGGCAACACGGGCCATATAACCTGTGTCTTCCATAATCGCGAAGAATAAGAATAAGACTAAGATTTGTGGTAAGAATCCTAAGATGGAGAATAAACCAGATAAGACACCATCACAGACGAATCCGGATAACCATTCAGGTGCTCCGCTCATCCAACCACCGACAACTTCGATAAACCAACCGAATGTCATATCAAAGGCGTTGAACAAGATAACACCAGGTGAGTTAATACCACCTTCATGCCAAATCATGCCTTCCCAGGCTGTGCCAGCAAATGATGGATTCACATTTTCGAATAAGCCACCCGCACCGATGAAGAATAAGTTTTCACCGAATGTTAAGTGGAAGACGAAGAATAAGACAACAGCGAAGATTAATAAGCCAAACACTCTATGAGTGAGGACTTTATCAATCTTGTCAGATCTAGACATCTTGACGGCTTTCTTGCCATCTTCCTCTTCTTCTTTAACAGCTTTTTTAACTACTGTATGGAAGTTATCGGAAATGTAGTGATAACGGTTATCAGCGATAATGGCTTCAAAGTCATCACCGAATGTTTCATCATTGAATGTTTTCTTGAAGGCTTCCACCATGGAAACTAAATCGTTGTGGTTAGCAACTTCAAGTTCATCATTTTCCACTAATTTGATCGCGTGGAATAATGGATTTTCCACTTCTTTGCCTTTAAAGGCAATATTGACGTCACCGATTAAGTGAAGGATATCTTTATTTGTAATAATAGTTTTGCCTTCACGTGGTTGTTTGCTCGCTTCATAAGCTCTCTTCATTAAGTTATCTAAGTTATCTTCTTTTAACGCAGAGACCGCAACAACTGGGACACCAATTTTCTTTTCAATCGCTTCGACATCGATGACTGTTCCTTCTTTATTAAGAACGTCGATCATGTTGAGGGCGATAATCATTGGAACATTAATTTCCAATAATTGTGTGGTTAAGTATAAGTTTCTTTCTAAGTTTGTCGCATCCACGATATTAATAACTAAATCTGGATGTTCATCTAAGATGTAATTTCTCGCAATTACTTCTTCGTTTGTATATGGTGATAAAGAATAAATACCTGGAAGGTCAATGATTGAAACGTGTTCTTCTAGTTTTTTATAAACACCATCTTTTTTCTCAACTGTAACACCTGGCCAGTTGCCAACGTGTGCGGTTGATCCTGTGAGGGAGTTGAATAATGTGGTTTTACCGCAGTTTGGATTACCTGCTAATGCAAATCTTTTCATTATTTCTTATCCTCCACTTCTAGCACAACTAGTTGTGCTTCGCTCTTACGTAATGTAAGTTCGTATCCTCTAATTGTTACTTCAAGAGGATCACCAAGCGGGGCTACTTTACGGAGATATACTGTGGCGCCAGGGGTGACGCCCATATCGAACAATCTTCTTCTAAGACGTCCTTCTCCTTCTACTTTCTTGATAAGGCCAGTCTCGCCTATTTTAAATTGGTCTAGTTTTTTTAGCATAATTTCCTACCTTTCTACGCTACTAGAATCTTACTTGCGATTTCATGATCTAAAGCAAGACGACCGTTTTTAATTGCTACTACAACTCCTCCATTGACCGAGGAGAGAACAACTAATTTGGAATTAACTAAAATACCTAAGCTTTCCAAATGTTTCTTAATCTTTTCATTAGCGAGAATTCTAATGACGGTGATTTCTTCATTTAATGGTGCAAGCATGATTGGCATAGTTAGTTCCTCCGATCTATAGTTAGTTTTTTCTAACTCGTTATTATGTTAGTCTTTACTAACTTACTAGTCAACAAATAAATTAAAAATATTTTTAAATGTCCCTCCTATTAGAATTGAATACAGTCTAATGCAAGCATTACGACAAAGCCGAAGATAAATGACCAAACACCGAAATGATCATGGCCTTCACTAGTCATTTCTGGAATCATTTCTTCCGCGACAACGTAAATCATACATCCGGCAGCGAATGCTAAAGCCCAAGGCATAATTCCTTGAATTTGCATCGCTAAGAATAAACCGATTACTGCGGCAACAGGTTCGACTGCGCCAGAGAGCATACCGAACAAGAATGCTTTGCCACTAGAACCGGTTTCACCTTTAATTGGTAAGGATACAACCGCACCTTCTGGGATGTTTTGAATACCAATACCAATCGCGAGTAATAATGCACCTAATAATAAAGCGTGATTATCACTTTGTGATAAAGCAACACCAAATGCGATACCAACAGATAGTCCTTCTGGGACATTATGGATGGTGACCGCAAGGAACATTTTGCTTGTTTTTGACATCCTTTTTACGGATAAGCCTTCGTCTTGCTTTTCAGCACTATGGAAGTGAGGAACAATCTTATCAATCAACCATAAGAAACCCGCACCTAAAACAATGGAGATGGTTACTACGGACCAAGAAGGAAGATACTCCACGTTACTCTCAAGTGCGGGTTTGATAAGGGAAAAGAAAGAAGCGGAAAACATCACACCTGCCGCAAAGCCGGTAAATATTTTATTAAGCTTTGGTGAAATCTCTTTTTTACGGATAAAGAATACGAATAATGCACCAACAGTTGTGCAAATGAAAATTAAGGCGATTCCAAGGATAGGGTATAGTATTCTTTCCATAAACTATTACCTCCACCACCAAAGTCTTCTAACCGCTACGGTTCTTTCAAAGGAAGTAATGCGATAGCCTGTTTGATCTAACGCATTTTTAAAATCATCAATAGTGAAAACTGTTTCACTAAAAACTATTAAGTTATTTTTGAGATGAGAGGCTTTTGCTTTTTTTATATTCATGTTTTTTCTGACAGCGTCTTCGACATGAATTTCGCACATGCCACATCCCATACCATCAATTCCTAAAATGTATTTATTCATATGAGCCTCCTTACTTTATTACTTTGTAATAATTCTTATGAGTTAGTATTTGCTAACTAACCCAGGAAAATGATTATAGCACATGTGAATAAAAAGGGAATAAAAAAGTGAACCAAGCGGTCCACTATTTAACTTTACTTTGTAGTTTTTCGAGTAGTTCTTTTTGATAATAAGTTCTATTTAAAGGAACGATAGAAATAATCCCATGTTTCACTTGATAGCAGTCGCTATTCTTATCATCAGAGAAGTCTTCTTGCATATTTCTATAAGCCCAGAAACCATCTTCTAACTTAGTGAAATAGTTTTGATCATGACGGTAATATAGGCTTCCTAATGACATACATTTCACTTCACTATCTGGGAAGTTAATATTAAGTAAGTATTCATTAGAGATTAGTTTGTTCTTATTGATGTATTCCCACACTTCATCGAAGTGGTCTTCCACTACTTTGAAGTCAGTATTGTGAGGCGCAGATACCGCAATGGATGGTTTAAAAAACATTAATGACTCTAATGCCGCGCCGATTGTGCCGCTATACATTGTGTCATAGGAGATATTCCAACCATTGTTACAGCCAGAAACCACCATATCGAAATCGATATTTAATGAACAAAGTCCTAAAGATACGCAGTCTACAGGTGTACCACTGCATTTAAATACTCTATCTTCAACTTTAACTAGTTGAATTGGTTTACCTAAAGTTAAAGCCGCGGAGTTCGCGCTTCTAGGAGAATCAGGAGCGACGATTACAACGTTTCCATATTTAGATAATAAGTCGAAAAGAATTCTAATACCTTTTGAGTCAAATCCATCATCATTTGTTAATAGGATGTTCATCGATATACTCCTTTGCTAACTTTAGGATAGGAAGTTCTCTTTGTTTAACGAGAAGTCCCACACCATCGTCTTTAACATTATTCATTAAATTAATAGCCTTATCAATATCCACAAAGATTAACTCTTGGATAACTCTCTTTTCATAATCTTCTTTATGATCACCAACATATTTATCAACGCAGACTAAATAGTAGTAATTATTGTTGTTTCTATGAATTAAATTATAAAAATCATCTACTTTTGCGAGGAATTTGATGATTTTTCCCTTAAAACCCGTCTCTTCTTCGATTTCTCTAAGGACCCCTTGATGAAATCCTTCATCTTTCTTTTTCCCACCTCCAGGCAGTTCAAAACAATCGCGATGTCCAAACTTGTCATCGCTAACAACATGGAGTAAGGCAACTTCGTTTTTATCGTTAAGTAAAACCGCACGCACCACTATTCTTTTGTGATCCGTATAAGTAAATGGATAGTATTGATCTTTAAAAAGAAAAACGTGTTTCATAACTTCTTAATTGTTTTAATGATAGTTCTTTTTTGGCCTTGATACATACCAGTACCTTCGAAGTATAAATTAAAGCCACATTTCTCAAGCACTCTTCTACTAACTAGGTTATCCGCTAAAGCAACACCATATATTCCTTTGATGTTTGTATTTTTCTTTAAATATTCGACATATAAATTAACCGCTTCACTAGCGTACCCATTTCCAGTATATGCTTTTGCGATGTGGTAGCCGATTTCCCATCCTTCATCAATCTTCACTAACTGGACATATCCAATATTCGCCCTATCACTCTTTCTGATAATCGCGTATATAAAAGGTCCATCTTTAGAGTCATAACTATCAATGATATGTTTGATGACTTCTTTTGTTTCTTCTTCTGTTTCAAATACTTCATCAGGAACAAATCTTTTATTATCTTCGTCTTGTGAGTTTTTAAATACATCGAAAGACATGGACAAGTCCATTTTTGTAATAATTAAGTTATTATTAGAAATAATCATCATATAAATATATAGCACATTTTCTTTATAAGAAAAAGCGCCACCGATGTGACGCTTTAAGAAAGGAGAAGATAGGACTATTGACTAATCTTGTTTTCTTTAATAACTTTTTCCTTCAAGTATTCAGGTACTTCTTCGTAAGCAACGAATTCTCTGTTGAAGAAGCCAGATGCTTGAGTAATGGATTTTAATTGTGTGGCGTAATCGACGATTTCGGCTTCTGGAATTAAAGCTTCGATTTCTTGGTTACCATGATCTTTTTCTTCAATATTTTGGATTCTAGCACGTCTAGTATTTAAGTCAGATAAGACGTCGCCAGTGAATCTAGATTCAATATTGACTTTAATTCTCATGATTGGTTCAAGAATGATTGGTTTACATTTTGGATATGCATCTTTGAACGCTAAGATACCGGCCATCTTGAAGGCTTGTTCGTTACTATCGACTGGGTGATATTTACCATCGACTAAGACACCTTTAACACCGATAACTGGGAATCCGGCTAATGGGCCAGATTGTAAAGCTTCAAAGAAACCTTTTTCAACGGCTGGGAAGTAGTTCTTTGGAACGGCACCACCGAAGACTTCTTCTGCGAAGACGCTTTCTTCACATGGTTCGAATCTCATCTTAACGACGCCATAGAAACCACTACCACCGGATTGTTTAACGTATCTACCATCGCCTTCCGCTGTTCCTTTAATGGATTCACGATAGACGACTTTCATTGGTTCTGTAGAAACATCAACCTTATATGTGGTCTTAAGTTTTTCAATGACATAGTCAATGTGGGAACTAGAGACACCACCGAGTAATAATTGTTTGGTTTCATTATTACGTTTGACTTCGATACATGGATCTTCGAGTTGCATCTTAGCGAGTGCTGGACCAATCTTAGATTCATCGTTCTTATTGGCTAAGATAATAGCCTTGAAGATAACTGCGGTTGGATATTTAACAGGTTTATAAATAGTAATTTGTTTTGGATTAGATAATGTGTCACCAGAAGCGACTTTTTCTAAACGTGTAATGGCACCGATGTCACCAGCGTGTAATTCGGTAATACTATCGAGTTTCTTACCGGTCATTGTGTATAACATAGAGACACGTTGTGTACCACCATTGCAGTAGACATCATCACCGACATGAAGGACACCACTACAGACTTTAATAATATTAATAACGCCTGAATATGGGTCACATACTGTCTTAAAGACATATGCGGAGAATGGTTCGCTGTCATTTGTGGCTCTCACGACTTCTTTACCATTTTCATCTTTAGCTTCGAGTGGTTTTAAGTCACATGGATTTGGTAAGTAATCGATGAACATTTGTAATAATGTTTCAATACCAACGTTCTTTGCGACACTACCGCAAACCACTGGGACAAGTTCGCCGTTTAAGACACCGATTCTTAAAGAATCGTGAATTTCTTTTTCGGTGAATGTTTCACCATTAAAGAATTTTTCTAATAATGTATCGTCCGTCTTTGCGACTTCTTCAACGATTGTGTTGTGATATTCAAAGACTTTGGATTTCTTATCATCGTGAATTGTGTCTTCGACATCACCTTTACCGTTTGATTTATAGGCTTTTAAGTCGACACAGGAAGCAAATCCATCAAATCCTGCACCATGACCTAATGGGTAGCAGAATGGAATAGCATTCTTACCTAATTTGGTTCTGATTTCATCAAGAACTTCATCGAAGTTGACGTTATCTTTGTCCATCTTATTAACAAAGATGAATGTTGGGACGCCTCTTCTTCTTAATTGGTTCCAGTGTTTGACTGTACCAACTTGGACACCGACTGATGCGTCGACGAGTAAGACTGCGCCTTTAATAACACCGGTAACACCAATAACTTCACTAATGAAGTCATCATTACCTGGGATATCAATTAAGTTAATTTTGTGATCCTTATAGAATAAAGGAACGACTGCGGTTTGGATGGATGCACCACGTTTTTGTTCATCTGGGGAATAGTCAGACAAGGTATTTTTTCTTTCGACTTCGCCCTTTTGAGGAATTAAGCCAGAAACGAATGCTAAAGATTCAACTAAAGATGTTTTACCACTGCTTTGGTGACCTAAGATAGCAACGTTTCTAATTTGTTTAGCATCATAGTTTGCCATTATTTATTTTCTCCTTACACTCTGAAATATTTAGAATAACGGCCTTTTGTGATTAATTGGATGCGGCCATCTTTTAATAATTTTGCTAAAGCCTTTTCAATTGTCGCTTGGCTTGTGGCATATAAAACGTTAATAACGACTGTCTTATTGATTGGGGTTGCGCTATCAACAACAACCTTAAGGACTTTTTCTTCACTGGTTGTTTCCATAGCGTTAACTTCCATAATGTAGTCGAGTTTACGGTAAGCTTCTAAGATTCTCTTTAAAATGAATTCGACGAAAGCTTCGTAATCGTTTTCGTTATCGTGCCAGCCCTTTGAAGAAGCTTCGAAAGCATCGATGTATTCATTGATATGTTGTCTCATTAAGTAAGCAATGGCGAAGTATTCATCAACGTCATAACCAAATTTCTTCATTAAGAAATCAAGGATTAAACGGGATAAACGACCATTACCATGGTTATATGGGTGAATGCACATGAAATCGAGCATGAAAGCAGCGATTAACACGAGCTTATTACATTCTTCATCGGCAGCACATAAATTGAATTGATAAATTAAGCTGTCTAATAATGGAAGAACTTCTTCTGGTGCAGCAGAAACAAAGATTGTTCTAAATGAACCATCTGGCATTGCTTCTTGAATATAGTTTTGACTATCTTTAAAGCGACCACCGAAGTCTGGATTGTAATCCTTATAGATGTAGTAATGTAATGTGGAAATAAAACTACGATCAAATGGTTGGAATTTGTAAACTTCATTAATTAAATCTAAAGCGTTGCTATAACCACGAATCATGTGTTCTTGTAATGATTGAGGTTGAGCACCTTTAACAAATAAAGCTTTTTCACGTTCTTCAGTCACATAGATGGAACCGATTGCGTTACTCGCCATAACACCACTGCGGCGGGCGATAAGTTTTAAGGCTTCAACCTTTTTGATCTTTGCGACAGGTAAGGTTTTGCCTTTGTAGAGCTCAATGGAGTTGAGCAAGGAAATAATTCCAGGCTTGTTCAAACCTAAAACAGTTCCTTTCAAATCGAACATTTTCATATATAAAATACCTCGTGACTATATTATCTAATACTTGAAAGGCCATTTTCAACCATTTCCGTAAAATTTAGCAAAAAATACCGAATTAAAAATCTCTCTAATTCAGTAAATAGGTTTCTTCTTTATTAATAAAGAAAGCCATATAATAGTCACTAGTAGTTTAACTATACATACGCAATAAACTTCTTTAATAATTGAAATATCTTATATAAAATATGGTTAGTTATGTATAACAAGAAAGAATCTGTTGAAGACTATTTAGAGAAAATCCTCATGTTAAAAGAGGAAAAAGGCGTTGTGCGCGCAATCGACATCGCTAACTTTATGGCGTTCTCAAAAGCCAGTGTTTCTGTCGCACTTAAGAAACTCAAATCCTATAACTATGTGACAGTAGATGAATCCACTGGTTATATCGAACTCACAAGTGAAGGCGAAAGAATCGCAAAAGCCACATATGAGAGACACCAAGTTATCTCACGTGCGTTAATCGCGTTAGGCGTAAGTGAAAAGACCGCACTTGAAGATGCCTGTGCGGTAGAGCACATTATCTCAGATGAAACCTTCGAGGTTCTAAAAGAAAAGTTTAAAAAATAAAACTGCGAATCGAATCGCAGTTTTTTATTTATCTTTTTTCAACGATGTTTCCTTTTTCTTTATAGATGGAGTTTTCAGGAACCACTCCTCTAACTGAACAAAGTGGATACACTTGTGTATTCTTACCAATAACTGTACCTGGGTTTAAAACACTACCACAGCCGATATCCGCGTGATCGCCTAAGATACCACCGATTTTTCTAAGTCCGGTTTCGATATCTTTATCGCCATGGATAACGACGTTTTTACCATCGCTTCTAAGATTAGAACAGATGCTACCTGCACCCATATGTGCGTAATTACCTAAGATGGAATCTCCAACATAGTTGTAATGTGGAGCTTGAACATGATAGAGAAGGATACAGTTTTTAAATTCACTGCTGTTACCTAAGACACAGTTATCACCAACAATAACGTTACCTCTTAAATAAGCACCTGGTCTAATTTCTGTATTAGCACCGATAATCGCAGGAGCGATAATTGTCGCGGTTTCCGCGATAGTCACGTTTTCACCCACTAAGACGCCTTCTTTAAGAAGGTGATAGCCAGGAATACCTTTTGCTAATAAATCTTTTACAATCTCCTTAATTTGAGGGAGGATTTCCCAAGGATATGTAGATTTATCAAATACTTCTTTTAAGAAAGGGATATCACATTCGAATAAATCTTTAGTTAAAACATTTTTCTTATTCACAGACAAATCCTCTTTTCTTGATGACGTTATAAATCTTTTCGATATATTTATCGCATTCTTCTAAGGTTGGACATTCAAGCATAATACGCACTACTGGTTCAGTACCGCTTTGTCTTAAAGACGCTCTTCCGTTATCACCTATTTCAGCGTTAACTTCCGCAAATTTGGCTTGGACAGCTTCATCCGCAATAACTGCGGCTTTGTTCGTAACACGAACATTCTTAAGTTTCTGTGGTAATAATTTAACTGGTGCCACTAACTTAGAAAGAGTTTCTTTTCTATTTAAGACTTCTTCCACGACCATAATTGCGGTCAAGACACCATCACCTGTTGTGGCGTATTTCTTAATAATGATGTGACCGGATTGCTCTCCGCCTAAGGAATAGCCTTCTTGTTGCATCTTTTCAAAGACGAATCTATCACCAACATTAGTTTGAACATTTTTAATGCCTTTGGCCTTTAAGGCTTTGGTTAAACCAGAGTTAGACATAATTGTGGTCACTAATGTATCTTTTTCTAATGCACCTTCATCTTTGAGTTTGTTGGCTAATAAATACATAATCTTATCGCCATCAACTGGATTGCCTTTTTCATCAACAGCGATACATCTATCTGCGTCACCATCAAAGGCAAAGCCGAGATCTAATTTGTTTTCTTTAACGAATTTGCATAAGACATCAATATGTGTGCTACCCGCACCGACATTAATGTTTAAACCATCAGGATTATTATTAATAATAAATGTTTGTGCACCTAAAGCATCAAAGACACTCTTAGCAATCATCCAAGAAGCACCATTCGCGGTATCTAAACCGATTCTTAATGACTTCATTGAATGCTTAGCTAAGGAGATAAGATAACCGATGTATCTATTTCTACCAGAACTATAGTCGTTAATTGTGCCAATATTGTCTTTATCCGCAAATGGTAAATCATTACCTTCGACTTCAAGTTTCTTAAAGTCACCATCAATATATGCTTCAGCAAGAACTGCCACTGCATCTTCTAACTTTTCGCCATTAGAATTAATGACTTTAATACCATTGTCATAGAATGGGTTGTGACTTGCGGTAATCATGACGCCACAGTCAAAGCCGTCTTGTCTCACGATATAGCTAACGCTAGGTGTAGTTGTGACGTGTAATAATTCGACATCCGCACCACTCGCCGCTAAACCAGAAGCAACTGCGTATTCAAGCATATAAGAACTACGTCTTGTGTCTTTACCAATAACCACTTTTGGACGATAGCCAGGTTTAACACCTGTAAATTTAGGACTGCCATAGAACCAGCCTAAGAATCTACCGATTTTATAAGCGTGGTCACATGTTAAGACTTTATTAGCCTCACCTCTAAAACCATCTGTACCAAAGTATTTGGTTTTAATATCTTCACCGATGCTCATCTTTAATTTCTTACCGCGATGGATGACAATTTTGTCATCGATAAGTTCATCTGCGCTAATCTTAAAGAGTTCACATAATTGTTTAATATTTTCTAATTGAGGTTGTGTTTCATCGTTTTCCCATTTGGAAAGAGATTGTCTAGAAACGCCAAGCTTCTTTGATAATTCATCTTGAGAAATACCGCTTACAATACGTAAATGAGTAATCTTTTCACCTATAGTCATAAGTTTTCTCCTTATTCTTTCAGCATTAACTTTATTATTTATAGCAAGTACGCGCAATAAAAAAATGAAACTTCATGTAAAGTTCCATTTACTTTGATATGTTTTTAATGACCTCTACTATGTAGAAGTATGTTTATGCTTTCTTGTAAACAAAATTTACAAATTAGAATAATGGGGCTAAAAGGCTTGCGACTTCTTCTAATAACTCTTTATCTTCCTTATTAAATCTATCAAAGATAGGCGCATCGATGTCGATAAGCGCTACCACTTCGCTATCTTTAATAATCGGAACAACGATTTCACTTTTGCTTAATGAGGAACAGGCAATGTGTCCTTTGAACTCATTAACATTAGGAACAATAATACTTTCTTTCTTTTTAAAAGATGTTCCACAAACTCCCTTTCCTTTAGGAATAATTGTGCATGCTACGTCACCTTGGAAAGGACCGAGATACAATGTATCATTTTTCACAAGATAAAAACCAACCCAGTTAATGTTTTCCATTTGATTTAAAATCGCTGAGACATTAGAAAGGTTACTCACTAATGGGATATTAGGATCAACAATACTTTTAACTTGTGACAATAATAATTTCATTATTCTTTATTTTTCCTTCTTGGTAATAATAACAAGCAACTTGTGGTTTTAATATATTCCTTCAAGTTGGGTTTGTATTCTAACATATGTTTTTCTTCCATAGGAATAGAAATGATTAAGAACATCAATAAGTTAACAACCGCACCACTAATCCAATAGGCTAGTTGAATGTTATTAACAATTAAGATTAATGCCACACCAAACCAGATGATAATTTCACCTAAATAGTTTGGATGTCTGGAATACTTCCACATGCCAATATTAATGACTTGTTCTCTAGATTCTCTAATCTTAATGAATTTCTTCATTTGTAAATCAGCAATGAGTTCAAATAAGACACCGAGTAAGATGACACCTGAACCGATAAAGTCTAAATAACTATATGATTCAAAACTTAGCGATGCATAAACAAATAATGGGACTGAGGCTAAATAGACCACCATTGTGGGGAACATACAAATGCCCATAAGATTAACGATTTGGAATAATTTGCCACTCTTTTCTTTAAGCATTGAATAACGCCAATCGACATATCCTAAACCATGGAAACCTTTAATAAAGTTAACGGTTAGTCTAATTGAGTAAATTGTCATTACCGCTAAAGGAATGATTGTGAATAAGTTCCAGTTTTTAAAATAAGCAAGTAATGGAATATAGATGATTATGGTTTGAACAGACCAATATGGATCATAAACGGATGGTGTTCCCGCCACTATTCCTGAAGCCCAAACAAACACTGTCGCCACAGCATCGGCAATGAGGATTGCCACTAAAAAATGCATGTATGGAGAGAGCAAATAAAAGGTCAAAAGGCCAATGCAAGTGGCAAATATATAAATTAGCAATAATACTAATAATCCAAATACTTTGTTATTTTTTAAATTTTTCATGTAATGCTATTATACATATTTTTAATAAAAAATACGTAAAATCTCTTTATTTCATCGATAAAATGTTATAATTCAACCAGCAGTTGAGTTAACAAGTTAGTAAATCAACGCCTAAG
>JAEEGH010008764.1_pt1 | contig 23786 bp, 16 predicted proteins | sample 9134181 | NCBI WGS metagenome assembly JAEEGH01 (sample SAMN16246544, study PRJNA631951) | gut metagenome | biome: gut microbiome; feature: rumen; material: DP-attached | host: Bos | place: Iran: Karaj | collected 2018-10
GTGCTTTTCACCTTTCCCTCACGGTACTCGTACACTATCGGTCTCACGGGAGTATTTAGCCTTGCCGGATGGGCCCGGCAGATTCGCGCAGGATTACTCGTGTCCCGCGTTACTCAGGATACCACTAAGCCACATCTCGCTTCGAATACAGGATTGTCACCTTCTATGATCGAACTTTCCAGAACGTTCTTCTCGCAATTTGTGTACTATCACGTGGTCCTACAACCCCAGATATGCATTGCTACACACCTGGTTTGGGCTCTTCCCCGGTCGCTCGCCACTACTGGGGGAATCATTAGTTATTTTCTCTTCCTGGAGGTACTAAGATGTTTCAGTTCCCTCCGTTCGCCTCTCTACATAAGCAGAGATAATAGTCCTTCAGACTATTGGGTTGTCCCATTCGGAAATCCCTGGATCAAAGGATATTTGCTCCTACCCAGGGCTTATCGCAGCTTATCACGTCCTTCATCGCCTCCGTGAGCCAAGGCATCCGCCATGCGCCCTTAACTACTTTCGCCAATGATATGCGGACTTGAAGTCCTAGTGAAAAAGTGAACAGTGAAAAGTGAAAAGTTATTCACTATTCGTTATTCACTAGCCCGACAGCGTCGGGCGCACATCGCTCATACTTTCAGCTGTTGATTCATATAATCTAATCTACAGTCTTGCTTGTGTCAATATGTCAAAGATCTCTGTGAAAAATTGAAAGACTGAAAAATTGAAAGATTGAAGACTTCAATTCTTCCATTCTTTAATTCTTCCATTTTCCATCACGTGGAGAATAACGGATTCGAACCGTTGACCCCCTGCTTGCAAAGCAGGTGCTCTAGCCAGCTGAGCTAATCCCCCATAAGCGTAGTCCCAGGCAGACTTGAACTGCCGACCTCCACATTATCAGTGTGGCGCTCTAACCAACTGAGCTATAGGACTGGCTTCAAGCTGTCGGCACCACAAAAAAGCGCCCAGCTCCATCTATTCTCTAAAAACAGATTCCGAGTACAAGAAGCATTGGGTCTTGCCTAAACCTTGCTTCTCTATTTCCACTACCTTAAGAAAGTTCCGCTCCAGAAAGGAGGTGTTCCAGCCGCACCTTCCGGTACGGCTACCTTGTTACGACTTAGCCCCAATCACCGGTTTCACCCTAGGCCGACCCTCGCGGTCACGGACTTCAGGCGCCCCCGGCTTTCATGGCTTGACGGGCGGTGTGTACAAGGCCCGGGAACGTATTCACCGCGCCATGGCTGATGCGCGATTACTAGCGAATCCAGCTTCATGGGGTCGGGTTGCAGACCCCAATCCGAACTGAGGATGGCTTTCATGATTAAGCGGACGTTGCCGGCCGCTGACTCTCTGTACCACCCATTGTAACACGTGTGTAGCCCCGGACGTAAGGGCCGTGCTGATTTGACGTCATCCCCACCTTCCTCACACCTTACGGTGGCAGTATCTTCAGAGTGCCCAGCATCACCTGATGGCAACTAAAGAAAAGGGTTGCGCTCGTTATGGCACTTAAGCCGACACCTCACGGCACGAGCTGACGACAACCATGCAGCACCTCCACAGCTGCCCCGAAGGGCCTCACCATCTCTGGATCGTTCAGCTGCAGTTCAAGCCCGGGTAAGGTTCCTCGCGTATCATCGAATTAAACCACATGTTCCTCCGCTTGTGCGGGCCCCCGTCAATTCCTTTGAGTTTCACCGTTGCCGGCGTACTCCCCAGGTGGGATGCTTAACGCTTTCGCTTGGCCGCTGACACTGTATCGCCAACAGCGGGCATCCATCGTTTACCGTGCGGACTACCAGGGTATCTAATCCTGTTCGATACCCGCACTTTCGAGCTTTAGCGTCAGTTAAGGACTGGAAAGCTGCCTTCGCAATCGGAGTTCTTCGTGATATCTAAGCATTTCACCGCTACACCACGAATTCCGCCTTCCTCGTACTCACTCAAGAGAACCAGTTCGCGACGCAGTTCCACGGTTGAGCCGGGACATTTCACGTCACGCTTAATCCTCCGCCTGCGCTCCCTTTAAACCCAATAAATCCGGATAACGCCCGGACCTTCCGTATTACCGCGGCTGCTGGCACGGAATTAGCCGGTCCTTATTCATAGGGTACATACAAAAAGGAACACGTTCCCCACTTTATTCCCCTATAAAAGCAGTTTACAACCCATAGGGCAGTCATCCTGCACGCTACTTGGCTGGTTCAGGCTCTCGCCCATTGACCAATATTCCTCACTGCTGCCTCCCGTAGGAGTTTGGTCCGTGTCTCAGTACCAATGTGGGGGACCTTCCTCTCAGAACCCCTACTGATCGTCGGCTAGGTGGGCCGTTACCCCGCCTACAACCTAATCAGACGCATCCCCATCCTATAGCGGTGAACCTTTGCTTCATTTCAGATGTCATCTATGAAGAACATAGAGCATTAATCCGACTTTCGCCGGGCTATTCTCTACTATAGGGAAGGTTGGATACGCGTTACTCACCCGTGCGCCGGTCGCCATCAAAATCAGCAAGCTGACTTTATGCTGCCCCTCGACTTGCATGTGTTAAGCCTGTAGCTAGCGTTCATCCTGAGCCAGGATCAAACTCTACATTGTAAAATTTTATATCTCCGATAGAAAATTTTACAGTCTTCGTCGTCGCTCGGCAATTGAAAGCAAGCTTTCATTGCTCTCGCTCCTAGAAGCCTTGTATATTTCCCATCGATATTGTCTCTGTATGCTCAGAACGATCTATCCGGTAGTTATTAGAAGCTTGACGGTTTGACTTTTATACCCAAGAACACTATAAGTGCTCTCGCTTCTTGTACTACTTATCATCTGTTTTATGTAAGACTTTCAAAGAACTCTTTTCTCATTGCTCATCAGGTCTCTTCCTGAAAGCGGATGCAAAGGTACGACTTTTTTCCGAATCACCAAAACTTTTCAAAGAAAAATTTCAATTTAAATAGAAAAAATATTCGGAACTTGATTTGAGTCAAGTCCCGAAATACTATATACCTTATTATATATAATACGCGCACAAGGCTTTTACTGTTATCGCAAACAATATTGTGAGAGCATCAAGATAGAGAAGACAAGACAGCCATCAATTGATGAATTACTAAATTATTGCAAAAAGACGCTCAATTATTTGGCTGTTTGCATATTTATCCGTAACTTTGCGGCCGATTTGAATAAATATACTAGCATGAAAGTAAAGAACGACCGTTTAGAAGCCCTTAGAATGATTATCTCCAGCCAGGAGTTGGGTAGTCAGGACGAGCTATTGGACGCCCTCAAAAAAGAAGGATTCAAGTTGACTCAGGCCACCCTCAGTCGCGACCTCAAACAGCTGAAGGTCGCCAAGGCTGCCTCGATGCGTGGCAATTATGTATATGTGTTGCCCAACGACACCATGTACAAGCGTGTGAGCACCCCTTCTTCTGTTCGTGAAATGATGCAGGTTCCCGGCTTCTTGAGTATCCAATTCTCTGGGAACATGGGCGTTATCAAGACACGTCCGGGATATGCCAGTTCTATTGCATACAATATTGACAATAGTCATATTAACGAGATATTAGGGACCATCGCAGGCGACGACACTATCTTTATCGTTATCAAGCAAGGTGTAACGAAAGACGAGGTCATTGATGCCCTTAGCGAGGTGGTACCAAACATGAGATAATGCATAATACAAAAATGGAACAAGAAGAAATAGAAGTATTGGTAGCAGGACCGGAGCATGAGGTCTATGTAGACACCATTCTTGAAACGATAGCCGAGGCCGCCAAGGTGCGCGGCACAGGCATTGCAAAACGCACACACGAGTATTTGGCAAAGAAGATGTTTGAAGCAAAAGCCGTCATTGCCCTGACGAAGGACGGACGCTTTGCCGGCTTCAGCTATATTGAGACATGGGACAACCAGCAATATGTGACGACCAGCGGCCTGATAGTACACCCCGACTTCCGAGGTCTGCACATTGCCAAGCGCATCAAGGACATGACGTTCACGCTGGCCCGTACCCGTTGGCCCCATGCCAAGATATTCTCGTTGACCAGCGGTGCTGCCGTCATGAAGATGAACACCGCACTGGGCTACCAACCGGTAACCTTTGCCGATCTGACCGACGACGAAGCCTTCTGGAAGGGCTGTGAGGGCTGTGTCAACTATCCCGTACTGAAGGAGCGCAACCGTAAATTCTGTATCTGTACAGCCATGCTCTTTGACCCCACAGAGCACTTGCCCGCCAAGTTGACCGACGAGGTACTATCGCGCATCAAACACCTGCAAGATATTGAAGGACAGTAACACGGAACCACATATTTCACGAATTAAACGAATAAATAATAATATGAGCAAGAAGAAAGTAGTAGTAGCCTTTAGTGGTGGTTTGGACACCAGCTACAATGTGATGTATCTGACCAAGGAGTTAGGTTATGAAGTATATGCCGCCTGTGCCAACACCGGTGGTTTCTCAGCCGAACAGCTGAAAAGAAATGAAGAGAACGCCTACAAGTTGGGCGCCGTAAAATATGTCACCCTCGATGTGACGCAGGAGTATTACGAGAAGTCGCTGAAGTACATGATCTTCGGTAACGTGCTGCGTAACAATTGCTATCCCATTTCGGTCAGCAGTGAGCGTATCTTCCAGGCTATCGCCATTGCGCGCTATGCCAAGGAGATTGGTGCCGATGCCATTGCCCACGGTTCAACAGGTGCCGGTAACGATCAGATTCGTTTCGACATGACCTTCCTCGTGATGGCTCCTGGTGTAGAGATTATCACCCTGACACGCGACCACAATCTGACCCGTAAGGAAGAGGTGGACTATCTGAATGCCAATGGCTATTTCGCAGACTTCACCAAGCTGAAGTACTCGTATAACGTAGGTATCTGGGGAACCAGTATCTGCGGTGGTGAGTTGCTCGATCCCACACAGGGACTGCCTGAGGAAGCCTACTTGAAGCACGTTACCAACCCCGAGAAGGAGTCACTGCTGAAGATTCAGTTCGAGAAGGGCGAGATTGTGGCTGTCAACGGCGAGAAGTTCGACGACCACATCAAGGCCATCCAGAAGATTGAGGAGATTGGTGCCTCTTACGCCATCGGTCGTGATGCCAACGTCGGCGACACCATCATCGGTATCAAGGGGCGCGTAGGTTTTGAGGCCGCAGCACCTAAGCTGATTATCGAGGCACACCGCCTGTTGGAGAAGTCGACCTTAAGCAAGTGGCAGCAGTACTGGAAGGACCAAGTGGCCAACTGGTACGGCATGTTCCTGCACGAGAGCCAGTATCTGGAGCCCGTGATGCCCGACATCGAGGCTATGCTCACCAGCAGTCAGCGCAACGTCACTGGTACCGCCATCCTGAAGCTCCGTCCTTACGGCTTCGAGACTGTGGGTATTGATTCTACCAATGACCTCACCAAGAGTAAGCTTGGCGAGTATGGTGAGACTCAGACCGGCTGGACTGCCGACGAAGCCAAGGGCTTTATCAAGGTCAGCTCTACCCCACTACGTGTGTACTACGGCATTCACAAAGACGAAAAGAGATGATAAAAGTTGGAATATTGGGTGCGGCAGGTTATACTGGTGGAGAACTGATTCGCCTGTTATTGAACCACCCTGAGGCAGAGATTGTGTTTGCCAACTCAGAGAGCAATGCTGGTAATCTGGTGAGTGATGTGCATGAGGGGCTCATCGGCGAAACCAATCTGAAGTTCACTGACGAGATGCCTTTTGAAAAGGTTGACGTCGTCTTCTTTTGTTTTGGTCACGGAAAGAGCGAACAGTTCCTGAAGGAGCACACCATCCCTGCGAACGTGAAGATTATCGACCTGGCACAGGATTTCCGCATCAAGGGCGATCACGACTACGTCTATGGTCTTCCTGAGATTAACAAAGAAGATATTCAGAAGGCTCAGCATGTTGCTAACCCTGGTTGCTTTGCCACCTGTATTCAGGTTGCTTTGTTGCCTGCAGCCCACCTGAATCTGCTGAAGGACGATGTTGCCGTCAATGCTATCACCGGTTCCACAGGTGCTGGTCAGAAGCCCGGTGCTACCACCCACTTCTCGTGGCGCAACAATAATCTGAGCATCTATAAGCCCTTCCAGCACCAGCACATCGCTGAGATTCGTCAGTCGCTAAAGCAGGTGCAGGGGTATCTCGATGCCGATATTGACTTCATCCCCTATCGTGGCGACTTTGCCCGTGGCATCTTCTGCACCGCCGTCATCAAGACACCCGCTCCCGTTGAGGAGGTCATCGAGGCTTACAAAGACTTCTATAAAGATGCCGCCTTCACCCACTATAGCGACAAGGCCATCGACCTGAAACAGGTCGTCAACACCAATAAGGCACTGGTGCATGTCGAGAAGTACGGCAACAAATTGCTTGTCACATCTTGCATCGACAATCTCTTAAAAGGTGCCGTTGGTCAGGCCGTACAAAACATGAACCTTATGTTTGGCATCGATGAGACGGCAGGATTAAAGTTAAAAGCCTCCGCTTTCTAACTTTTTGATACACAAAAATTACTCAAAACAGGATTGAGTTTACGAATTATTGCTTACTTTTGCAGAAAAATAACATAAGGCATCTATGAAACTATTCGACGTATATCCCCTGTTCGATGTGAACATTGTTAAGGGACAGGGTTGTAAGGTTTGGGACGACAAGGGTCAGGAGTATCTGGACCTGTATGGCGGTCATGCCGTCATCTCAATAGGGCACTCCCACCCCCACTACATCCAGAAGGTGACAGAACAGCTACAGGAAATTGGGTTCTACTCGAACTCTGTCATCAACACCCTACAGCAGCAGTTGGCAGAACGCCTGGGCAAGATTAGTGGTTACGACGACTATCAGCTGTTTCTGATTAACAGCGGTGCCGAGGCCAACGAGAACGCCCTAAAGCTGGCCTCGTTCAAGAATCCGCAGGCCACCCGCATCCTGTCGTGTGAGAAGGCGTTCCACGGACGTACGTCGCTGGCCGTTGAGGTGACCAACAACCCCAAGATTGTATCGCCACTGAACGACAACCACCATGTGCGTTTCCTACCACTGAACGACATAGAGCCATGGGTGCGCGAACTGTCACGCGGTGGTGTCTGTGCTGTCATTCTGGAGTGCATTCAGGGTGTCGGTGGTATCCAGATGGCCACACCGAAGTTTGCCCAGGATCTGGCTTACGCCTGCAAGCGTTATGGCGCTACGCTGATATGCGACGAGATACAATGCGGCTACGGACGTTCGGGTAAGTTCTTTGCCCATCAGTGGCTGGGTATCAAGCCCGATATCATCACCGTTGCCAAGGGTATTGCCAACGGATTCCCTATGGGTGGCGTACTGATTAGCCCCGACTTCCAGCCCGTTTACGGACAACTGGGTACTACGTTTGGCGGCAACCATCTGGCATGTGCTGCAGCGCTCGCTGTGCTCGATGTCTTTGAACAAGAGAACCTGGTGGAGAATGCCCATGAGGTGGGTGACTACCTGATGGAACAGTTGAAGGCCATCGACAGCCCACATATTAAAGAGGTGCGCGGACGCGGTTTGATGATTGGCATCGATCTGGATATTCCCCACAAGGACGTGCGCCAACCGCTTATCTATCAGGAACATTGCTTCACAGGATGTGCCGGACAGAATGTGCTGAGGCTGCTGCCACCACTCTGCCTGACGAAAGCAGACGCAGACCAGTTTATTGAGAAGTTAACGAAAGTTTTAAACTCGTTATAACGAAATTTCGAAAATTCGATATTTCGATATATCGACAAAACGGAATAGAAGAAAAAAATGAAGATTAGTATCATTGGAGCAGGTGCCATGGGTGGTGCCATTGCCGAAGGACTTATCAAGGGAGACTACATACAGAACGAGGATATCTGCGTGAGCGACCCTGTACGTCAGACACGTGACAAGTTTGCTGACATGGGCATCACTGCCACCCCCAGCAACCAATTGGCTGCACAGGGAGCCGACATCGTGTGCGTTGTAGTGAAACCATGGCTAGTAGAGCAGGTACTGAAAAGCATCAAAGACGTGCTAGACTACGACAAGCAGACGCTCGTCGTGGTGGCTGCCGGCGTAAAGTCAGAGAGCATCAAGGAGTGGATGACCAAGGACGGAAAGATGATTCCCTTGTTCCTAGTTATTCCCAACATCGCCATTGCCCAGCTGCAGTCTATGACCTTTATCGTGCCTAGTGTTGCAACTGAGTCGCAACATACGGAACAGGTGCAGGCGTTGTTCGACTCGATGGGTAAGAGCATCATCACCGACGAGCAGCACCTTGGGGCTGGTACCACGCTGGCATCGTGTGGCATTGCCTATGCTATGCGCTATGTGCGTGCTGCCGCAGAGGGCGGTGTGGAACTGGGATTCAAGGCCGACGATGCCAAACAGATAGTGATGCAGACCATGAAGGGTGCTGTAGAACTGTTGGAGGCTACCGGTCTGCACCCGGAGGCAGCCATCGACCTGGTGACGACACCTGGTGGTGTTACCATCAAGGGACTGAACGAGATGGAGCACAATGGCTTCACGTCAAGTGTAATTAGAGGATTAAAAGCAGGAGCGAAGTGACGCATTCGCTAATTGATAATTGACAATTAATTATGGACGAACAATTGAAACAAATTGGCGAGCGACTGCGCGGACTTCGCGACGTGCTCGACATTCCCGTCAGTGAGATGGCCGAGACCATTGGCATCAGCACTGAGAAGTACGAAAAGATAGAACAGGGTGAGTTGGATATTACCATCTCGAATCTGATGAAGATAGCGAAAAAGTACGGCGTATCGACAGAAGAGCTGATCTTTGCCGAGGCGCCCCACATGAAGTCGTACTACGTGACGCGCAAGGGACAGGGCATGAGCATTGAGCGTACCAAGGCCTATAAGTACCAGTCACTGGTAGGCGGTTTTGTAGGTCATAAGGCTGATGTCTTTATTGTCACCGTTGAACCCAAGCCTGAGGCTCATGTCGTCTACAAGAATTCGCATCCTGGTCAGGAGTTCAATATGGTACTTGAAGGCAAGATGGAGCTGTATATCGCAGGTAAGACCATCATCCTAGAAGAAGGTGACAGCATCTACTTCGACGCCACCAAGCCGCACGGCATGCTGGCCGTAGGTGACAAAGCCGTGAAATTCTTAGCATTTACAGTAGAGTAATTATGGTAGAAAGATTTTTAAAACAGACACATTTCGAGTCTGTAGAGGATTACAATAAGCATCTGGAGTTTATCATCCCAGAGCACTTTAACTTTGCCTACGACGTGATGGACGCGTGGGCCGAGGAGGCACCTGAGAAGTTAGCACTCCTTTGGACAAACGACCAGGGCGAAGAGATTCGCGCCACCTTTAAGCAACTAAAAGAGCAGAGCGACCAGGCTGCAGCCTACCTTCAGTCGCTGGGAGTCGGCAAAGGCGACCCTGTGATGCTCATCCTGAAGCGTCACTATGAGTGGTGGATTATCATGCTGGCATTGTGCAAGATTGGTGCCATCGTGATTCCTGCCACCCACATGCTGACCAAACACGACTACGTTTATCGTAACACACGTGCCTCGGTGAAGGCTATCATCTGTGCCGACGACGACTATATCATCAGTCAGATTAAGCTGGCCATGCCCGAGAGTCCAACTGTGAAGCAATATATTACCCTGCGCGACGAGGAAGGTTTCCACAACTGGAAGACTGAGTGGCAGCAGGCTCCTAAGTTCGAGCGCCCTGCCTTCGTCAACAACAACGAGGATACGATGATCATGTACTTCACCTCAGGCACCAGTGGCGAGCCGAAGATGGTAGCCCACGACTATCTGTACGCTATGGGCCACCTGACGACGGGTGTCTTCTGGCACAACCTGCATGAGAACTCGCTGCACCTAACCGTAGCCGATACGGGATGGGGTAAAGCTGTTTGGGGAAAGTTCTACGGTCAGTGGTTTGCCGGCGCTACGGTATTTGTCTTCGACCACGAGAAATTCAATGCCGACACTCTATTGCGCCAGATGGAGAAATACAAGGTGACTAGCTTCTGCGCACCTCCCACCATCTATCGTTTTATGATTCGCGAGGACCTGTCAAAGTACGACCTCAGCAGTCTTCAGTACTGCTGCACTGCAGGTGAAGCCCTGAACCCCGCTGTCTATGATAAGTTCTACGAAAAGACTGGCATCCGTATGATGGAAGGCTTCGGACAGACCGAGACTACCATGACGCTGGGTACCTTCCCTTGGATGACTCCCAAACCAGGTTCAATGGGTATTCCCAATGCCCAGTACGATATAGACCTGCTGCGTGCTGACGGTACCCCCTGTGAGGACGGTGAGAAGGGCGAGATTGTTGTCCGCGTAGGCGACAAGAAACCCATTGGTCTGTTCAAGGGTTACTACCGCGACGACGAGAAGACTCGCGAGGCTTGGCACGACGGCATCTACCATACTGGCGACATGGCTTGGCGTGATGAGGACGGCTACTACTGGTTTGAAGGCCGTATCGATGATGTCATCAAGAGTTCTGGCTATCGCATCGGCCCGTTCGAAGTCGAGAGTGCCTTGATGACCCACCCCGCCGTAGTCGAGTGTGCTATTACCGGTGTACCCGATGATATCCGCGGTATGGTGGTCAAGGCTACCGTCGTACTCGGCAAAGAGTGGAAGGACAAGGCAGGTGAAGACCTCGTCAAGGAACTGCAGCAGCATGTCAAGAAAGAAACCGCTCCTTATAAATATCCGCGTATTGTGGAGTTTGTCGACGAGTTGCCCAAGACCATCAGTGGAAAGATTCGTCGTGTAGAGATTAGACAAAAAGACGCTAAATGAAGAAACGAATCGTTGTAAAGATAGGTTCTAATGCACTGACCCGTCCCGATGGTCGACTCGATGTGACCCGTATGTCGGCACTCGTGGACCAGATAGCGTGGCTGCGCTCCAAAGGGTGCGAGGTCATTCTGGTATCATCTGGTGCCGTGGCTTGCGGACGCCGTGAACTGGATATTGAACATGAGCTCGACTCCGTAGAGCAGCGTCAGTTGTTCTCTGCAATGGGACAAGCCAAGTTGATAGGTCTTTATTACGATCTCTTCCGCGAGTATCATATCCATGTAGGTCAGGTGCTCACCATGAAGGAGAACTTTCAGCCTGGCGAGCAGTATCGCAACCAGCAGGCCTGTATGCGTGTGATGCTCGAGAATGGTGTGCTGCCTATCGTCAATGAGAACGACACCGTATCTGTAACCGAGCTGATGTTCACCGATAACGACGAGCTGTCTGGTCTTATCGCACAGATGATGCAGGCCGACACGCTCATCCTGCTGTCAAATATCGATGGCATCTATACAGGTAACCCTGCCGACCCACAGTCGCAGCTCATCAAGGAGGTAGCGCCAGGCACAGACCTCTCGCAGTATATCCAGACGGAGAAGAGTTCTGCCGGACGTGGCGGCATGCAGTCGAAATATGCCACCGCCACAGGCGTCCAGCAGGCAGGAATCAATGTCATCATTGCCAATGGCAAGCGCGAGAACATCCTGGTTGACCTGATGGAACAACCCACTACCACACCACATACTATTTTCAAGACATGCTAAAAGAGATTTTTGAACGTACGAAGCGCGCCAGTAAAACGCTAGCCTTACTCAGTGACCAGCAGCGCAACGAGATATTATTGGCTGTGGCTGATGCCATTATTGCTCAGAAAGAGAGAATTCTGAAAGCCAACGCCGAAGATTTGGCTAAGATGGAGAAGAGCAATCCACTGTACGACCGTCTGCAGTTGACCGACAGCAGACTGGAAGGTATTGCAGGGGATATGCGTAACGTAGCCACCCTACCCTCGCCTCTCGGACATATCACCAAACAGAAGACATTACCCAACGGACTGCGTCTCTGCAGGGTCAGCGTGCCTTTCGGTGTGATAGGTATGATCTACGAGGCTCGCCCCAATGTGACGTTCGATGTCTTCTCACTCTGTTTTAAGAGCGGAAACGCCTGTGTATTAAAAGGTGGTAAGGATGCCGATAGTTCGAATCGTGAAGAGGTTGCACTGATTCATGAGGTACTGGAGAAATACGGTGTATCAAAAGATGTGGTGGCCCTGCTGCCTGCTACTCACGAAGCCACTGGCGAGATGCTCAATGCCGTGGGCTATATCGACCTCTGCATCCCTCGTGGTGGAAGAAAACTCATCGACTTCGTCCGCGACACAGCCCGTGTGCCTGTTATTGAGACCGGTGCCGGTGTGGTAAACACCTACTTCGACAAGGATGGTGACTTAGAGAAGGGCAAGGCTATTGTCAATAATGCGAAGACCCGTCGTGTCAGCGTATGTAATGCGCTGGATTGCCTGCTGGTGCATGAGGAAAGGCTTGGAGAACTGGCAGAACTAGTAGAACTAGTCGCCGAGAAGCATGTCATCATCTATGCTGATGACAAAGCCTATGACGCCCTCGATGGAAAATATCCCTATCTGGAGCATGCCACAGACGAGAGTTTCGGCACAGAGTTTATGGATTATAAGATGGCTATCCGCACCGTTGCCTCACTGGAAGAGACGCTCGCTCATATCGACCAGTACGGTAGTGGACATAGCGAAAGCATCGTGACAGAGAACGAGGCCACTGCTCGTAAATTCCAGCAGATGGTAGATGCCGCCTGCGTCTATTGGAATGCACCCACATCATTCACCGATGGTGCACAGTTTGGACTAGGCGCCGAGATAGGTATCTCTACCCAAAAGCTGGGACCCCGTGGGCCAATGGCACTTGAGGAAATCACTACCTACAAGTGGATTATTGAGGGCGAAGGCCAGACTCGCCCATAGAACCATTTCTGATGAAGTTCAAGCCTATACTAATCCTACTCTTCTTTTTCTGTATACCTATACAGATGTTAGCACAGGAGAATGTTGCAGCTGCCAACATCGGGCAGTTGGAGAAGGAGATGTATCGTCTTTACCCCACGCGTAACGTCGACGAGTTCATGGATGTTACCGAACGGCTGAAAGAGGCCTCATTAAAGGTAGGCAACGAGGGACTATTCTATCGCGCATGGGCAAATCAGGCCTCTTTCAACTTCTCAAAGATCGATCGTCAAAAGGGCATGGAAATAGCCAAGGCGATGAATGAGTATTCCAAGCAGCACGACAGCAAACTCGGAATCTACTATTCATCCCTGACCAATGCCAACCAATCCAGCTCGCTCAGGATGGAAGAAGAAGCCCTGAAACTCTATCTGAATGCCATCCAGTACAAGCAGAAGTATCTGCCCAACATCAATGCTGCGCCAGCCTATATTGGAGCGGCTAAAGTATATTATCACAGGAAACAGAAAGACAAGGTTCTTGAGATGACCGATAAGGCTCTGGCTGAGCCTAACCTGATAGGATCTAACATCGTGGATGCCTGGAGTTACCGATGCATGGCCTCCATGATGCCTGAAGGAATGGATCACAAGGAAGAATTGAACCGGAATTACGAGGAATGGAAAAAGGCAAAGGAGAAATATAAATACAACTCGACATTCAGCAGTCTCATTGAGGTATACCATGCCCAAGTGAATAATGACTACGACAAGATGTTGGAGTTAGCAAAGGATATCAAGTCGCCACAGGAAAGATACAAAATGATGTCGTACGCCTACGAAAATCTGGGGGAAACGCAAGAAGCCTTGAATTATTTTAGGGAATACAAGCGAGTCAGCGATTCGCTCAACTCTGCAGAGATACGCAGACAGATATCGGAACACTCACTTCAGCTCGATGTCATCCGTGCCGAGAACCAGGCAAAAGAGTTACTGCTGCACAACCAATCGCTGAAACTGGCTCATGCCCAAGACGAACTTGAGCAGCGCCGACTGGAGGAAGAGGCACTCAACCTTACACTGAAGAACCGCGACATAGAACTGACTAATGCCTCCATTAAACTGAAGAATGACAGTTTGGACCGACATGCACAACAGCTAAAGTTAAGCGAGTACAAGTCAAAACTTGAATTGGAACAGAATAAGGAGAAGATTGAGCGTATCACCCTTTGGACAGCCATCGGTGTAGGACTGCTTATCATTACCTTCCTCTGCCTCTATCTCTATCGTCGCAGCCGTCACATGAAGGCGCTGACTACAGCCTACGACAAACTGGAAACAGCCTACGAACAGCTTGAACAAACCACCGCTGCCAAGGAGCGCATTGAGAGTGAGCTGCGTATTGCCCGCGACATCCAGATGTCAATGGTACCACACGAATTCCCCGAGCGTCCCGACTTGGATCTCTACGCCTCAATGACACCGGCCAAGGAAGTCGGTGGCGACCTTTACGATTATCTACTCGAAGACGACATCTTATATTTCTGTTTGGGTGATGTATCAGGAAAAGGAGTGCCAGCCTCACTATTTATGGCTCAGACCATCCGTTTGTTCCGCGCCCTGGCAAAACAACACCAGATGCCAGCTTCTATAGCCACACGTTTAAACGATGAACTGACAGAGAAAAACGACAATGGTATGTTCGTCACCATGTTTATTGGTCAGTTAAATCTCATCACAGGACTGTTCCACTTCTGCAATGCCGGTCACAATCCCCCCGTAATCGGAGACGATGAGCATCATGGTTCGTTCCTTGAGATGGAGTCCAATGCACCTATAGGCCTATGGCCTGGACTCGAATTTATCGGCGAGGAGATAGAATCCATCAAGGGACGTCCTCTCTTCATTTATTCCGATGGACTTAATGAGGCCGAGGACATCAATCAGGTTCAATTTGGCGATGACCACATGCTTGATATTTTACGACAAACAAAATTCAATGATTCGCGCCAAGTTGTAGAACTGATGGAAGCAGAAGTGAAGCGACATCGTCATGGCGCAGACTCTAACGATGACATGACAATAATGTGCCTTAAGGCATTAAACATTAAAGATTAAACATTAAACATTGACATTTAAAAATATAAGATATGAAGAGTTTTATCAACGTAGAAGACCTCGGTCCATTGGATAAGGCAATGGCCGAAGCATTTGAGATTAAGAACGATCGTTACAAGTATCAGCACCTGGGTAAGAACAAGACCCTAATGATGATATTCTTTAATAATTCACTCCGCACACGCCTCTCTACCCAGAAGGCTGCCATGAACCTAGGCATGAATGTCATCGTGCTCGATGTGAATGCCGGTGCGTGGAAACTGGAGACCGAGCGTGGTGTCATCATGGATGGCGACAAGAGTGAACATCTGCTCGAAGCTATCCCCGTGATGGGTTGCTACTGCGACCTTATCGGTGTGCGCTCGTTTGCCGGACTCACCGACCGCGAGTACGACTACGCCGAGACCGTTCTGCAGCAGTTCATCAAGTACTCTGGCCGTCCCGTGTTTGCTATGGAGACAGCCACCGTTCACCCTCTGCAGGCCTTTGCCGACCTCATCACCATCGAGGAGCATAAGGTGGTAGAGCGTCCTAAGGTAGTCCTCACCTGGGCGCCTCATTGCCGTGCTTTGCCTCAGGCTGTACCTAACTCTTTCGCCCAGTGGATGAACGCTGCATCTGATGTTGATCTGGTTATCACCCACCCCGAGGGTTATGAACTCGATCCTAAGTTCGTAGGCAATGCCCGTGTAGAGTACGACCAGAAGAAAGCCTTCGAGGGCGCCGACTTTATCTACGCTAAGAACTGGAGTAATCCTGGTGTAACAAATCCTGCCGACTACGGTAAGATTACCAGTAAGGACATGTCGTGGACAGTTGACACCGAGCATATGTCGTGGACTAACAATGGTAAGTTCATGCACTGCCTGCCAGTTCGCCGTAACCTCATCGTTACCGACGATGTTATCGAGAGCCCAAACAGTCTCGTCATACCAGAAGCAGCCAATCGCGAAATCAGCTGCTCTGTAGTCATCAAGCGTATGCTCGAAACGTTATAAACGGTATATGATTTCTTTCGAATGTGATTATAACAATGGTGCCTGTCAGCAAGTGCTCGACAACCTGATCAGGTATAACAACGCCAAGCCGACCCCTTATGGCTTTGACGAGTTTTCTGACCGTGCCAAACAGCGTATCCGTGAGGCATGCGGACTACCCGATGCCCAGATTTTCTTCCTGACGGGTGGCACTCAGGCCAATGCCACAACCATCGACTCGATGCTTTATCAATACGAGGGTGTTATATGTGTTGGTTCTGGTCACATCAACGTTCACGAAGCTGGTGCCGTAGAGTTTACAGAACACAAGATTATCACCATCCCCGATACGGATGGAAAAATGGAAGCGAAGGTGCTCAACAAATACCTCGACGATTATATGCACGACGGCAACAAGGATCATGCTGTGCATCCTGGGCTCGTCTACATCACCTTCCCTACCGAGTTTGGTACGCTTTATAGTGCCAAGGAGCTCAATGAGATCTATCAAGTATGTCAACACTATGAGATACCGCTCTATATCGATGGTGCACGCTTGGGCTATGGTCTGATGGCTGAGGGCAATGACATAACCCTACCCTATCTGGCCCGCCACTGTGATGTATTCTATATTGGCGGCACTAAGATTGGCGCACTATGTGGCGAAGCCGTTGTCTTCACCAATCGCAAAGCTCATAAACATTTCTTCTCCATCCAGAAGCAACATGGGGCAGTGATTGCCAAAGGTGCACTCATCGGACTCCAGTTTGATGCGCTGTTTACAGACAATTTGTATTTCCGTCTCTCAGAACATGCGATTAAGATGGCCATGCGAATGAAAGACATTTTTAAAAGAAAAGGTTTTGAATTCTATGTCGACTCACCAACCAACCAGCAGTTTGTGATTATCGACAACGAAAAGGTAGATAAGCTTAGCAAGAAAATACAATTTACTCACTTTGGTCAGACCGACCACTATCATACCATCTGTCGTTTTGTGACAAGTTGGGCCACTACAGAAGAAGAACTTGACGAAATGGAAAGACTCATATAGATTAAGTGTAAGTTTTACATTTTATCCTAAAAAGCCTTAAAAAGCGGTGTGTACTATTTACACTTATTCGCCTTTTTAAGGCCTTTTTTCTGTTTTATCGGACAGAAAAAGTGGTTTTTGCAAAAAAGTATCAAACTTTATCAAAAAAAGTATAAGGTATTTGATAAAATTGGCTTATCTTTGCAACGGAATTTGACTAAGTACTACAATTCTATCATTATCTTATATTACCTAGTATGAATAAAACTTTTAGGAAAACAGCGCTGCTGGTGGGTGCATTCTCCCTCCTGGGATTGTGTTACTCACCTAATGCCTATGCCGCTGCCTCTCCACAGGAAGTGCAGCAGGCTAAGAAGATCACAGGTACTGTGGTCGATGCGATGGGCCCCGTTATCGGAGCCAGTGTTGTCGTGAAAGGAACGTCAAACGGTGTCGCCACCGACTTCGACGGTAACTTCTCACTGAACGCCAGCCCGGGCCAGACCCTGGTTGTCTCTTACATCGGTTACGTCAACAAGGAAGTGAAGATCACGGCCAACGAGACGAACTATCAGATTACTCTTCAGGAGGACAAACAACTCCTCGATGAAGTGGTCGTCGTCGGTTATGGTACAATGAAGAAGAGTGACCTTTCTGGTGCTTCTGCAACTTTGGGTGAAGAACAACTGAAGGATGCTCACATCACTAACATTGACCAAGCTTTCCAAGGCCGTGTAACTGGAGTTTCTGCTGTACAGACATCAGGTGCTCCTGGTTCAAGTTCTTCTATTCGTGTACGTGGTCAGGCTACTATCAATGCTGGTGCAGAACCTCTATACGTAATTGATGGTGTGATTGTGCAGACTGGCGGACAGTCTGGTGCCGACTTCGGTCTGGGCGATAAGCTGGGAAATGGACAGGTTTCTACCATTTCACCAATTGCAACAATCAACCCCGCGGACATCGTATCAATGGAAATTCTGAAGGATGCATCGGCAACGGCTATTTATGGTGCCCAGGGTGCTAATGGTGTCGTACTGATTACCACCAAGCGTGGTAAGGCAGGCGAGGCAAAGTTCACATATGATGGCATGGTGAACTGGTCACGCCAGAACAAACGTATCGACATGCTCAACTTACGCGAGTTTGCAGAGTATTACAACGACCTCGTCAATCAGGGTGAGCTGTATAACCCCGATCCTGCATATTCTGACCCCAGCGTTTTGGGCAAGGGAACAAACTGGCAGGATGCAGTATTCCGCACTGCATTCCAGCATCAGCATCAGATTGGCATGCAGGGCGGTAGCGATAAAGTGAAATATTATGTCAGTGGTGGTCTCATGAATCAGGAAGGAACACTGATTGGCAGTGACTTCAAGCGTTATTCCATGCGCGCAAATATAGATGCTGAACTCAAGTCGTGGCTGAAGATGGGTCTCAACGTCTCTTTCAGTGAAACAAAGGAAGACCTTCTGAAGGCAGACCAGGATGAGGGTATCATCAACTACTCGCTGACTACGCCTCCCGATATTCAGATTTACAACATCGATGGCGGCTATTCTTCAGTAAGCAAAGAAGGATTCACTAATCCTAACCCAATTGCCATGGCACTGATGAACGATATCAACCTGAGACGTCAGAAGCTTAATGGTAACATCTTCTTCGATATTACACCGATAAAAAATCTCACATGGCATACTGAGCTGGGTTGGGATCTCGGATGGAACCATGCAGAGACCTTCAATCCAACTGTTGACCTGGGTACTTATCATCTCAGCAAGAATGAAGGCCGCGAGCAAAAGAACGAAAATAAATACTGGACGCTGAAAAACTATGTCACCTATAACGGAAACATCGACAAGCATAGTTTCACTGCTATGGTTGGACAGGAGGCATGGGAGTCTAAATGGAACTATATCTCTATTTTTAATACCGGTTTGCCTCTTGACATCGTAAAGAACCCCGCACTCGGTACAGGAGAGCCCACTATCGGTTACGGCTTCGGAAGTGCAGCAATGGCATCTTTCTTCACACGCGAAACATATAATTATGACAACCGCTACATGCTCACCTATACCTATCGTTACGATGGCAGTTCGAACTTCGGTCCAAACAAGCGTTGGGCAGGTTTCCACTCAGTAGCTGCTTCATGGCGATTCACTGAAGAGAAATTCTTTGAGAATATCAAGAACAACGGTATCCTTACCAATGGTAAGCTCCGTATCGGATGGGGACAGACGGGTAACTCCAACATCGGTGGTTACAAGTGGGGCTCTGCCATGAGTGTGATGGAGTCGGCTTTGGGTGTAAGCTATCGTCCTGCTAACATCAAGAACCTTGACATCAAGTGGGAAACCCAGGAGCAGATCAACATCGGTCTTGACCTGAATTTCTTCCATGATCGCGTAAACCTTGTTTTCGACTGGTATAAGAAGACTTCAAAAGATATGCTTATGCAGCTCATCCTGCCTTCGTTCATGGGAACAAGTGGAAACGGCTCTTCTGCTCTTGCTGCTCCATACGGAAACTATGGTGACATCCAGAATACTGGTTTCGAAATCGCGTTGAATACCAAACCGATAGATACCAAGAACTTCTCTTGGAACTCTGATGTACAGTTCTCTATTAACCGTAATAAGTTGAACAGCCTTTCAAATTCTACAGCCCTGTTAGGTATTGGACAGTGGACCGATGTGGTGTCTCGTTCTGTAGTAGGCGAGTCACTCTATAACTTCTACGGATATGAAGTGGAAGGCATCTACAAGGACTTCCAGGATATCCTCAATTCGCCTGTAAACACACTACAGCAGAACAATCCAATCATCACCAATGCCGACGGCAGCAAGAGCTGGAACGAAGACCCTAGTAAATACAGTCGCTCAAACACAACATTTGTAGGTGATATCAAATTCAAGGATGTGAACGGTGATGGCATCATCGATGAGAATGATAAGACCAACATCGGCTCTCCAATGCCAGATTTCACATTTGGTTGGAACAACACTTTCCGCTATAAGAACTTCGACCTGAATGTCTTCATCAATGGATCAGTAGGCAACAAAGTGGGTAACTACATGAAGATGAAGCTCACCCACATGAATTCGGCTTGGTCAAACCAGACCACAGATATCGTTGATCGTGCAAGACTTGCTGCCATTGATCCCACTGACGCAACATGGTATGATCACATCGACAATGTCGTTGTGACTAATCCTAATGCTTCAATACCACGTGCTTCGATTAATGATCCTAATGATAACGATGCCTGGAGCAGCCGTTATATTGAGGATGGTTCGTATGTGCGTCTGAAGAACCTCACGCTGGGATATACTTTCGACCAGAAGCTCATCAGAAAGATTGGTTTGACCAACCTGCGTCTCTCTGTAAGCGCCACAAACCTCTTTACTATTACAGGTTATGATGGCTACGATCCTGAAATCGGTGCTTCAACAGCAAGTGCTAACGTGTTCGGTCTTGATAACGGACGTTATCCCTCGCCAACAAGTTTCTCATGTGCAATGAGCGTGTCATTCTAATAATATTTTACTACGAGTATGAAAACAATAATGAACATAAAAGCTATGGGTGTCGGAATGCTCTTCTCGGCTGCCCTGGTATGCTTTACCTCTTGCGACGACTTCCTGGATCGTCCAACAGAGGATAGTTACAATACGGAGAACTATTATTCTTCCGACGAAGCCTGCATTTCAGGTGTAAACTATCTGTATAATTCTCCATGGTATGATTTCCAGCGTGGCTTTATCAAGGTTGGTGAGGTTATGGCGGGTAATATGTTTTGGGGTGGTAGCCCTTACCTGAACTTCTCTGTTAATGGTACTGATGTTGACCTTGTTAATATGTCGTATTCACTATGGTCGGTTATCAGTCACTGTTCTACAGTATATCAGTCAATCTCTGGTGCCAACGCTTCACAAACTGTAAAGAATCAGTGTATGGGTGAGTGTCTTGCATGGAAGGCTATGGCATATTTCTATCTGGTGCGTTCGTTTGGCGATGTACCCATTGTTCATGATAACTCAGCAACTCTTGCTGCAGGAAACTACAATGAACTGTCAAAGGTAGAGAAGGCCGATGTATACGAGTATATCATTCTTACTCTTGAGAAGGCTATGGAGCTGCTTCCTAAGGAGAAGAGTACAACAGGCCGCATTGACTATTATTGTGCCGAAGGTCTGATGGCTAAGGTGTATCTGACAAAGGCAGGTGTATCTGGCAGTCTTAATAATGAAGATCTGGCAAAGGCTGCTCAGTATGCCAAGGATGTAATCGACAATTCCGGACGATCATTGATGCCAGAATACGAGGATATCTTCCGTGGCTCTAATAATAATAGCGATGAGAGTCTGTTTGCTTGGCGCTGGACTGTAGGCGCTCACTGGACTTGTCAGAACTCATTACAGAGCGACCTTGGTATCGAAGGTTTTTGTGAGGTTGGTAATGTATGGGGCGGTTGGGGTGGCCCTTCTGCTGACTTGATGGAAGCTTTTGGAATCTACACTATCGAAGGTACAGGCGCAGATTCTCGCCTGAAGGAATTCCCAAGTCCAGATAGTCGTCCTGATATCGACAAGCGTCGTAAGGCTACTATGATGCTTCCTGGCGATGTATATTCTTACTTCTGGCGTGACAAAGGAGGTCTTGACTATCTGAAGTACATCTATGATAGTAACTACAACGAGTCGGCAACTGGTCAGCTCGAAGGACCTTGTGGTTCGAACAATGTGAAGCACCTTTACGGAAACACTGCCGACCACGTAGCCGAAATGGGTATTGCTGACGGTCGTATGGCTTCTGCACTTGCTACTCACATCCTGCGTCTCTCTGATGTATATCTGGTATATGCTGAGGCTATGACACTTCAGGGTAAGGGTACTGATGCCTCTGCCTGTGCTGCTTATAATAAGGTACACCAGCGCGCCATTCCTACAGCAGCCGCAGTCAATAGCCTTACATTCGACATGATCTGGAAGGAGCGTCGTTTGGAGTTTGCTGGTGAGGGCGATCGTTGGTACGACTATGTTCGTCGTGCTTACTACGATGTAAACACATGTATTACTGAGTTGAAGAATCAACATCGTAACCAGATGTGGAATTGTAATGCACTCTACAAGGCATACTATGAGTCTGATCGTTCTACTTGGAACATAGTAACAGCAGATGGTAATGTGGAGTATAATTTCGAAACAGCAGTGCCCAATGTTACTGAAAACTCTTTCGTTCTTCCATTCCCAACAGAGGACGTAGCTTTGAATCCTAATGTAGGTTCTAACGTTCCTCCTGTGCATGTAGACATTCGTAATTCTTATTCTTATTAATGATTAAAATGCAATATAAAATGAAAAAGCATATAAATTGGGCTTTACTTGCCGTCGGTTTTGTGTCGCTCTTCAGCTCTTGTGCTGACGAGCCTGACAAATTTGAGTTGACGGGTGGAAAACCTTCAATAAATTATATACGTTTGCAGGATGTTGCTTCTAAGGATTCACTTCTTGTCGAGGCTTTCACTGCTACACCTATCTGTATCGTCGGTGAGAATCTTACAAGTATTAAGGAAATGTACTTCAATGATGTCAAGGCAACTCTGAATACAAGTTACATCACCAAAAACACCATGCTGCTTACTATCCCAAAGGATATTCCTGGTAGCAACACAGGTAAGATTTACATGGTGACACGCGATGCAGATACGGTTACCTACGACTTCAAGGTGCTTGTTCCTGCTCCTGTGGTTACTGCTATGAAGAATGAGTGGGCCAAGATAGGTGACGATGCTGTTATAACGGGTCAGTATTTTGTTGATGACCCCAACCAACCTCTGTCTGTTACCTTTACTGGTATCAGCAACTCTACTAGCATCAAGGTGCCTGCTGAGAATATTAAGTCAATTACGCCTTCTCAGATTGTATTCAAGGTTCCAGAAGGTGTTCAGGAAGGTCAGATTGAAGTGGCTTCTATCTATGGTAAGAGTCTGTCGAAGTTCTACTTCCATGACAGCCGTAATCTCATCACGAACTTCGACGGAGCTACAGATGTTGTTCCTCAGGGATGGAATATTAGTGCTACCTACAGCGATGTTAACGGTGTTGACGGTAAATACGTACAGGTAGGCCCGGCAGATACGGAAGGTGGATGGGTAGAGGATCTCAAACTCCCCTTCTGGTGCGGTAACTGGAATGGTGATCCTATGAGCATAACGTCAGGACCAGGTATTCCTCTGCGCAATTTCATTGATTTCTCCGACTGGGAGAACATGTCGTTCAAGATGGAACTCTATATTCCAAAGTCCAATCCATGGTCGGCTGGCGCTATGCAGATTATTTTCGTGAACAACAAGCAGTGTGCTAACGACTCTTGGCAGAACAATACCTATATCCACACCAGTGCTGACGGTGGTCTCGACCTGCCTCGTGCACTTTATAACCCATGGAAGGACACGGGCTCATTCGATACTGGAGATGAATGGATTACGATTACGATTCCTCTGAAGGAATTTGTCTACAATGATGATGGAAGCAAAGTAAGTACTACGATGAGCGAAAGTTCTTTCGACAGCTTCATTATCTGGCCTATCAATGGCGGTGTTTCCGGTACGGCTTGTACACCAATCTTCCGCTATGACAATATCCGTGTTGTTCCCAATCTCTAATCAATTAAGTAAACAACAATGAAAAAGAACAATATCTTTTCAGCCATCTTGACGATGTGCTTACTGCTGACTGGAGCAGTATCCTTTACGGCATGTAGCGAAGACAATCTGGATACAAACCAGTATAAGCAGGGTGTAGCTTTGAATGTATACGGTCCTACGCCAGTAATGCGTGGTGGTACGCTCCGTTTCCTCGG
>JAEEGH010008766.1_pt1 | contig 23784 bp, 19 predicted proteins | sample 9134181 | NCBI WGS metagenome assembly JAEEGH01 (sample SAMN16246544, study PRJNA631951) | gut metagenome | biome: gut microbiome; feature: rumen; material: DP-attached | host: Bos | place: Iran: Karaj | collected 2018-10
GAATTTTTCCATCCTCTGGACCAAAATTGTCATCAATATTGTCTGCGGCCTTCTTTGCCACCGACAATACCTTCTCATTTCCTGTAGCAGCATAATATGCAACTGCAGCCTCACTAAAATGCCCCATGCAATAAAGCTCATGGCTGCCAGCCAAACTCTAATAGCGATACGGTATTCCCAGGATTGAATAGAAAGTATCCAAATATCCATCATCTTCCTGGGCATCAGCAATAAGATCTATTACCTCAAGAGCTTTCTTTTCTAGCTCAGGGTCCATCTTTTCCCTAAGAGAATACGCCACTGCCTCTAGCCATTTATAAACATCACTATCCTGAAATGTCCAGCCATAGTGAGTGCCCTGGGCTCTACCCGCAGCGACCTTAAAATTCTCGATTGCATGGCTTTTCTCGCTTGGAATTCCATCATCGTTCAAACGCTCTTTTTCGATTTTAATCCCAGCAATATCATTTAATACATTCCACTGAAACGGAATCATTTCTGTGCGAACCAGATTTCTGTATCTTCCCCAAAATTCTGACGTAATCTTTACATTATTCCCCATTTTGTCTTCTCCTTATGTCGTAATAATTATAAGTTTATCACATTGCTTGGGAAAAGATACCGTTTTTATTAGGCAATCTTCCAGCTTACAGCCTTCTTTCGTCCGCTAACGAAATTCTTGTAAATGCCGTCCACTGCCATAAGCTCATCATGCTTTCCTTTCTGGACAATCTTACCTTTGTCGATGACTAGTATTTGATCTGCATGTCTTACAGTTTTCAGTCTGTGGGCAATCATGATAATTGTCTTTTCCCTTGTCAGGTTCTCGATTGCCTCGGTCAAATCCTTTTCGTTTTCTGGATCTACATTGGCTGTTGCCTCATCCAAAATGATGATTGGCGCGTCCTTCATAATAGCTCTGGCAATAGCAATTCTCTGCTTTTCACCACCTGACAATGTGGCGCCGCCTTCACCTACTACAGTTTCATAACCATTAGGAAGTGACATGATAAAATCATGACAACAAGCTTTCTTGGCAGCTGCGATCACATCCTCCATAGGAGCCTCTGGACGACCAAACCTGATGTTGTTTGCAATAGTGTCCTCAAACAGATAAACCTTTTGGAACACAAAACTGAAATTCTCCATTAGAGAATCGAAACTGTAGTCCCTTACATCTCTTCCGCCAAGTGTAACCTTACCGGATTTTACATCCCAAAATCTTGCAATAAGGGATGTAAGTGTTGTCTTTCCTCCACCGGAAGGACCCACGATGGCTGTGGTTGTTTTCTCTTTAATATCAAGAGTCACATCGTCGATAATAGTTCTATCTTCATAAGCGAAGCTAACATGTTCCAAATGAATATCGCGGTTTGATGGATGTATTTCATCACCATTAATATCCATCTGCTCAACAGCCATAATTTCATTTACCATATCCACACCTCTTCCAATAATCTTCAAAAGAGCTGTATATGTTCCCGCTAAATCCAAGGATTCAAATATGATAAACGCACAAAGTAGCATCGTTATGCAGTATGTCAGATTCATAGAGCCATCCAGATAAAAATAAATAGAAGCCCCTGCGATTACTACTCCCGCAAGCTTACAGATAAGCATTTGCACGCCAACCAAAGGAATAGCTGCAATCTCAGCTTTAATATCCGCCTTTGTTTTTCTATCGATTGCTTTATTAAGTCTTGCGCTATTCACTGAGATGATGTTGTAATTTCTGATTTCCGCAATGCCATGAATAAACTCAAGAATTACCCCTACCATATCCTTATCAGATTCAATTTTCTCAGGAGCAACCTTTTCTACGCTTTTATTTGTAAATTGATTAAATAGGAAGAAAATCACCATAACAGCAATACATATCAATCCTATACGCACATCAAAAATGAACATGCCAAGACTAACGATGGCTGTGGTAATTGTTCCCTGCATAACTAATATTATTGCACGAGTTGCAATGTCACCTGTCTGCTCCAATGTATTTGTTGTGACAGAGGTAATATGACCTAGACTTGTGTCATTAAAATATCCCATTGGCAAATATCTGAGATGTTCTCCAATTTCGATTCTCTTACCAGCACAAGTATTGTAGCCACCTTCTGTTAGAAGCATCTGATAGAATCTATTTACAATCATTTTTCCAACAGTGCTTAAAAGCATAAATCCTATTACAAGCAAAAACGTATACGTCGTAATGTTGTTATTTATAATTGCATCAATTGCAAAATAGGCTGCAGGTATCTTCATGCCAGCAAAAATTGCATCGATAACGCCTAACGCAATTGATTTATAAAACTTGTTTCTATTTTCTTCATTACAAAAATTGAAGAATTTTCTAAGCATTTTAAGCATGAGCAGCCTCCCTTCTAGCCTCAGAACTCATAACTGAATCCACACTATCATCATCCTTTGACATAGTGTGTGCCTCCCACATATTTCTGTAGAGAGGGCAATCAGCTAGAAGCTGTGCATGGGTGCCTTCCGCCTCAATATTCCCATCATTTATAACGAAAATCTTGTCCGCATCCATGATAGTAGAAAGTCTATGAGCTATAACGATAAGAGTCTTGCCCTGTACCAACTTAGCAACACTTTCCTGTACAAGAGCTTCGTTTTCAGGATCCGTATATGCGGTAGCTTCGTCCATAATTACAACCGGTGCATCTTTGAGCATAGCTCGTGCTATGCATATTCTCTGTCGCTCTCCCCCTGATAGATGTCCGCCTGCACCACCAACTACAGTGTCATAACCATTTTCAAGGCCTAGGATAAATTCATGGCAACCAGTAGCTTTCGCTGCGGCAATAACCTCCTCGTCTGTGGCACCAGCTTTACCCAATCTAATATTTTCCATTACAGACATATCAAATAGGTAATTATCCTGGGCAACATAAGCAATCTGGCTAGCGTAATACTCAAGTGGAAGCTCTTTGATATCTACTCCACCAAATGTGATAGTGCCCTCGTCCACATCCCAAAGGGAATCAATAAGACGGGCAATGGTACTCTTTCCTGAGCCTGAAGGTCCAACAAATGCGTTTACCTTGCCCTGTTTAATATCCATATTAATTCCATGCAAAATCTCTTTATCCTTGTAAGAGAATCTCACATTTTTAAGGGCGATATCAGCGCCCCATGGCTGCTTTGTAAGAGTGGCAGGTCGTACCATATCTTTTCTTTCAATGATTTCAGTAACCTCACCGAAAATTGCCTGCATTTTCATGATGTCATCCATGTATGAAAATGCAATCATCAAAGGTCCCATGAGACCTGCTGATAGAATAACTGATGTGATGAAATCTTCTGGAGTCATGCTACCATTTTTCACTAAAAGCAAACCAACTGGAAGTACTCCAAGGAATGTAGCAGGTGTAAAGGCAAAGCTTCCTGCCTGGAACCAGATACACTTTCTCATCCAATTAATAAAACAATCAGCACCTTCTTTTGCGGCAAGGACGAATTTCTCGTATGAGCTTCCTGTCTTGCCAAAGGCTTTGATTACCTCTATACCATTGATATATTCAACGGCTGTATCATTTAAATATTTAGTTTTTTGTAAAGTTACCTCGAATTCACCCTGACTTCGGGTCATCATACCAGCTACAAAACATAAACCGATTGCAACTGAAATAAGATTTGCTAAGCCCATGCGCCAGTCCAAAACAAGAATGTAAATGAACATGACTATAGGCAACAAGATATTTGCTGTAAACTCAGGCACAATATGAGCCAAAGTTGTTTCCATAGAATCAACACGCTCTACAATAATATTTTTGTAGGCACCACTGTTATCATCCAAAACTGATCCAAGAGGAATAGTTGAAAGCTTCTTGCAAAGCTGAGTTCTTATTCCGCCCAATACGTTGAATGTGGCAACGTGAGACAATGTTGTGGAAGTTGAATGGAATGCAACTCTCAAAACCCAACATCCTCCCATCATCAAAATCATCGGCATGTAGTGGTTGAAATCCATATCCCTTGATAAAAGCATTCCAACAATCTTTGCAATTATCAAATATGGAATAAATGACATGACAACACCGATAATGGCTAGCAATACACTGCCGATGTAATAGATTTTCTTTCTCCCTGCAAAATGAATAACCCAGGAGAACGTACTTCTTTTCTTCATAAAATCCTCCTTTGTTGGCATAATGTCTGTACAAAGCTGTAGTTGTAATGCCTACTTTCCTTTCGAAGTTAACACTGTTAACCTGTTAGTTTCGACTAACATTATAGTTAGTTGTATCTAACTTGTCAAATATAAGATTTTAGTTTATACAAAAAACAAGCGAGACCTCAGCCTCGCTTGTCACTACAACATATTGTGGACAGTTATTATTTAGTTTCCTGAATTAAAAAGCTCTGATAAAACATCTGCATGCTCTTCTAATACTGTCTTAATCCTTGAGACCATATTTCTCTAGATCTACTTTTCCATCTATCACTTCTATTCCATCAGCCTCCAGCAGCTCCTTCTGAGCCCAGGCTCCGCCGAATACGTACTCACCTGCCAGCTCGCCCCTTGAATTTACCACTCGATAGCATGGAATGTTTTCAAAATCTGGATTTTTATGAAGGGCATTTCCAACAGCACGGCTCATTTTAGGATTGCCTGCCATAGCAGCCACTTGACCATAGGTTGCCACCTTGCCCTGTGGAATGCGTTTCACTGCTTCGTATATACGTTTTGTAGGTGAATCTGTCACTAAATCATAGCTTTCCGCAATCATACGTTTCACATCATCATCTGGAATGCTGCCGTCCAAAATCAGAGTGTTCCAATGCTCCTTGTTCAGATGATAGCCAGGAATAACGGATTCATAGGTGCGCCTCCAGAAATCCCTCCATTCTGGGTCGCATTTCAGATTTAGACAAATCTGTCCATCCTTCTCATAGGTCCACAAAAAAGCCTTTTTGCTGGGCTTCACTCTAATTAGTTGCCAATTCGGATCATGAAATGGAGCCTCCTGATATGTATATGGAAATGTCAAACCGTAGTTTAATGCTTCTTCTCTTGTTTTCATTTGTAGCTTCCTCCATTACATCCTTTTATGATTACGATCAGTGTAATTTGTATTCCTACGTGTATTCTCGAGCAAAACTAATTAATCCACGTAGAGATTTCGATTTTTGGCTATCAGTGTGTATTATCTCATGATATTTTTGCAACGTTAATACACATATCCGCATCTAAGTATATTTATCCTTATGACCTGAGTTCATTTGCTCATCATATTATTGAATTACTACGTGGAAATCCGTCTTATTATCTTATTTCCACGTAGTCTTAGTGAATCACACCAATAATTATGCCACACTCAATCCAACCACATCACCTCTTCATAATCTCATTTATATACTAATGGTATTATAGCAGTTCATATCCAAAAAAACTTCTGCCACCTCCGGCAGAAGTTTCTCATAGTGATATCTAATTCATTAGGAACACGATCTGATAAACCATGCAAAAACAAAGCTGTTCCATGTGAATAAATCATCTTAGGAGAGCGATTCTGTATCATACGATATTCATCAGGCTGATTATCAGCTCTCACATTGTTACCATAAGATTCTTTTACAATTAGCCCAATTATCAAACCATGGTATACCAATCAAAGTAGTATAACATTTCACCATTTGCGCAATTTAGCGTTTAAAGTTATAATAAATAACGGATGCAGTTAACAAACCATGAGGATGTATATATGACGTACACTAATCTATTTCACATGGCATTTTATTGTGCTGCTCTTTTGGTGTGCCTCACATCAATAGCGTTCACCCTATTCCAAAAGAGAACGGATTTGACACATAACAAAATTTTTCTCTTGATGAATTATATTGTTCTGATTAATGGACTGACCTGCTTTCTGCTAGAATCCATTGAGCCATTGATTCACTTGAGTTACGCTTTTTATCATCTCCGTTACGGCCTGGAGCTATTCTATTTCATCGTTCACAGCGCATTGGCTCCTACCCTGTTCTACTATGTCATGAATGTTACCAGGACTTCCTTAGACAGGCCCAAATATCTTAAATTCATTTGCTTATTCCCATTTATTTTAACTGAAATTTTTGTTTGCCTTAACCCGCTCACTCATTATGTTTACTGGTACGACGAGAATTTGCTTTTCCATAGGAACTGGGGCGAGAATTTCATCTATATTATCGCAATGATTTACACCAGTATCGCATTTACGAATCTGTTGTTGTCATGGCATGCCCTGAGGCGACGCAACCGATATTCCATGATTTACTTCTTCTGCCTCACATTATTCGGTGTAATCGTCCAATTCATTAGCATAGGCATCAAAAGCGAGCTTTTCTGCGAAGCATTAGCACTTGTGGGTTTGATGATTGCCGTGGAAATCGAGGACGACCGTATTGATACCGAGACCAACGTTTACAATAGAAACGCTTTGAAAAATGATGTCAAACACTTGCTGATGAAAAGACATTCTATGAATGTTCTCTGTTTGAAAATCACAAATATCGACATGATCAGCAAAAATACCGGCGTCTCAAATTCCGATGAAATCATGAAAGAAATCACAGACTATCTCAAGACATTGGTTCCAAGGCAGTTGCTCTATCACGCCGATGAGAATACCATGGTGCTTTTACAGAGGCAGGATTCCTTCGAGAAAAATTATTTCGATATCATTGATTTTGCTGAGAATATCTACAACCGTTTTCAGGATGACTGGATTGTCCACGGAGTTTCCATCAGATTTACTCCGGTAATCATGATTGGCGTCATTCCAAACCAGATCAGATCCTTAGAGGACCTTTTATATATGATAGACAGTCCTGTTCCAAAGGATTTCGAAAACAAAATTCTTTTAAATGAGGACCTGTATTTCTTCATAAGACGAGCTGCTGTAGAGTCCGCCGTTTCCAATGGATTGAAAAATGGCAGCTTCGAGGTCTATTATCAGCCTACCCATTGCCTAAACGGCCTGAGGTTACACGGCGCCGAAGCATTGATTAGACTTCACGATAAAAAAATCGGCGATGTTTATCCCGAGGAATTTATCCCTATTGCCGAGCAAGCCGGCTACATTGACGATATCGATGATTTCGTTCTCAATCAGGTCTGCGCCTTCATCAAAACCGGCGAACCTATGAAGCTTGGCATGGACTGCATCAATGTGAATCTTTCCGTTCTCCAATGTATGGGAAATGGCTTTGTTAACAGGATTCTAGGCATAGTTGATAAATACGACATCCCGAAAAATTTTATCAACTTTGAAATCACAGAGTCCGTTTCGGCCAGCGATTACGAGCTCCTTGCTGACGTTATCAAGGAATTAAAATCCAATGGCTTCCTATTTTCAATGGATGATTACGGCACCGGCTATTCCAATATGCACACTCTTTTCTCGCTGGATTTCGACATCGTTAAAATCGACAAGAGCATTCTCTGGGATGCGGAAAACAGCGAGATTGGGCAAATCATTTTAGAGAATTGCGTCCATATGATTCGCCAGATGAAACGCAAAATCTTAGTTGAAGGCGTTGAAACTCAAAGTCAAATCGACAAGCTTCAAGCACTTGGAGTGGACTATTTACAGGGCTATTTTTTCTCAAAGCCTATTACCAAAAGCGCACTCCTTAAGTATTGTGAAGCCATCTAATAAAGGAATGGAGAAAAAATGATGACACTATCTGAATCTGAAAAAAAATTATTATCAGGCATCACCTTTCACACTGAGGAAATCGAAAACGGCAACCTCTGTGACTCCGATATCAAACTTTTAAATGAGATGCGAAGCCTTGCAGAATACCTGCCTGAGAAATATCCAAGCTACACCTTTGAGATAACTGGCTGCGAGCCAAAGGAAGGCACCATCCGCCCTTACAACGAGTGGTATTACATTTCAAACCAGATTAACAGGGACTCTGCTTTTATTGCCACCGTTGAAAATACCGATTCTGAGCTTGAAATCAAGGACGATTTCTACGGCGAGGTAATCCGTACTCCTATCAAAGAAGACATTTCAAAGCTTCTTTCGGATAACGGATATCCGGTAATCGATGTGGTTGTTTCCTTTTGGAAATACCTAGGCAAGGACTATGGAGAAAACTTGGTTCCAAAGCAGGTTCTCTCCGGCGAAATCCAAGCCGACAATGATTTCAAAATTTTCTTAGATGCCTCAAAGCTTAACACCATGGACTATAAATCTATTGCCCAGGATGTTGCAGAGCTTTTCAAGCAACAGCATATTTCTGGCGAAATATACCTTGTGGTCCTTAGGAATGCAGACGTTGATCCAGCCAGAGGCAGACTGTTTTCTCAGAGTATTTCGTTGAATAAATAATTGGGGTGTTATTATGAAGAGTAATTTGTCTATTGAAGAGATTGTTTTGATTAATAATTTGTTGTACTGCGAGAATCTTGGCGGTCCCAAGGGCACCTTTCTTTCCACTAGCCAAGAGTCCAGAACCATAGGCGATTTCATCGATGGTGTTTTGGACAACGCTGCCAAAATCGAAAATGACAAGGAATACAGTACCGGCGTCACAGGCGCCGAATACAAACAAATCATGTGGTCCATTCGTCCAAACGAGCATCTGAAAAATATTATTATCCTTCAGGTTCACTATGAGAGCGACGGAGCCGGCGGTGGTCGCAGTGCCTTTCTATACGACCCCCAGTTCAACGAAGCCATCGTAGCCTTCAAAGGCACCCAAAGCGATGCGGAATGGATTGATAATGTTGCCGGCCTCTATATGGTTCCAACTGATTTCCAGACCAATGCTTTAAACTGGTTCAGGTCCCTTGATTTTACCGACATTGACACCATCACGGTCACCGGTCATTCCAAAGGTGGCAACAAAGCCAAATTTATCACCATCATGGATGACAGAATCGACAGCTGCTACTCCTTCGATGGTCAGGGCTTCTCCGATGAATTTGTCCAGACATTTTCTCAGGAGATTAAAAATAACAATCACAAGATATTTAATATAATCGAAGAAAGCGACTTCGTTAATATTCTCCTTAATGATGTTGGGGAAAAGCAATTTTACCTTGGAACCAATTGTGGCCGTCTTGGCTTTGCCGAGAACCATTGTGCCAACGCCGTTGTATTTTATGATGACATCGGCGGCATGTCCGTTTGGGAAGCACCTTGCCAGGACAAGAAAATGACTGATTTGGACAAAATGCTCAACAGCTTTATCCGCTCCATCCAAACGTCCTCCAAGGAAAAAATCGCAAACATGCTAGGGGCCCTTATCGTAAATGCGAAGGGTGGCGACACCGACAAATTGGTAAACACCATTTCCGACCAGCGCTACTCAGACAGCGCCGCACAGCTTACAGCCTACGTTTTAAAATACAAAACCAAGAAGCCTGAAATGGTAGAATCCGTCAAAGATATTATGCAGCAAAACGGATTCAACACTGGAATGGTAGGAGCCATCGATTTTGTCACCAACCACTCCCTGTTAATGCGCTTCATAGGCAAACGCCCACGGCTTGTCCTGTTTATCCTAAAGCTACGTCGTTCGCCAGAAACTCTCATCACATTCCTTAAAAAGCACTTGGAATTGTTTGATTTACTGGTTTTGATTTCAAAGAAAATGCCAAGAATCAGGCCGCTGTACAACACCGGCGACGATTTATACTATTAACCTTTTTTGTTTAGATTTTCGGGAGCAAATATGAGTGAAGAATATGGTAATGTTCTAGTATTGGGTAATTCTGGGGTAGGTAAATCTGCCCTCATTAATGCTCTAACTGGCACCACTTCTGCCCTTACAGTAAAGGGCTACACCGGCGCCACAAAAGAGATTACAATTTACACCGCAGACGATATCGAACTGCGTTTTGTGGACACACCAGGCTTTGAGCCTTCCATTCTCAGGCAAAACAAAATCATACGCGACGTTCAAAAATGGTCCAAAGCATCCATGAACAACGAGGATCATGCCATTCACATGATTTGGTTCTGCTTGGATGCCACTGCCAGCGAGTTTTTCGACAGCACCATCAAAAACCTTATAAAAGCCGCAAAGGTCTGGTCTTCTGTGCCAATTATCGTGGTTATCACCAATTCCTATTCTGAGCCTGAGCGCCAGGAGAATATCGAAAAGGTTCGCCACATTTTTGAACAACAGAAAAATGTCAGCGACAATCTCATGGATATCATCCCTGTTCTTTCCAATCCATATGTAATTGGGGAAGATGTATTTGTAGCGCCTTTCGGACTTACAAAACTCATTGATAGAACAAATTCTCTTCTTCCAGACGGCAAGCAGGCCGCCCAGACCGACATGAAGAAATACAAAATCATGCGCCGCCGTATTATGTCCCAATCGGTTATCGGAACTGCAAGCACCGCCGGCATCGTGGTGGGCGCCCTTCCAAATATTCCATTTACCGATGCAGTATGGCTCGCCCAGACAGAATTAGCCGAGGTTAAAGCCATCGCCAGTATTTACGGCATCAAAAAGGACGACAACAGCAAAGAATTCATTAATAAAATCATAGAAATGGGCACCGTCAGTACAGCCGCCAAGGGCGTCCTCAGCAGCATAAAAGTCATCCCCGGCATCAACGTAGCCGGCTCCGTAATCAACGGCGTTGTTTCCGGATGCTTTGTTGCTGCCATCGGCGAGGTTTCCACCTACGCCTTCGAGCAAATCTACCTGGGCAAGAAATCCATCGGTGACATCGACTGGATCAAGAAACTAACCGAAGCTGCCCTCTCCGGCAACCTCACCGACCTGATCACTAACGTCCTCGACCAGGTAACAAACGGCACCTCCAAAGAACAAATCGCCAAAATCATCAAAGGAAGTATACCAAAAGCAAAAGGACTCTGATTTCTCAGAGTCCTACATCATATCCTTTATTTCTCGCTAATCTTATTCCATTCGTAAGGGGTATTCTGGTATACGTAATAACACTGGCACGAATTTTTCAAGGCCGTTCCTACAGCGAGCTAGAAAGTCATTTTTAAACCCGCGCTCCATAGCGCTCCATTTCTTCATCCTTCTTTTGTAAATAATAGAATTCCATCTGAGTTTCAATCTCGGCTAGTAATGTGACCATGACAGTAAATGTGCCGACACCGTCGGCACAATCTCATTAAAGTAAAAAAGCCAAGCTCCAATGTTCATTGTCTTTCCCCCTTATAAATTGGAATTTGGTTATGTCATTTCCTAAAGAAAGAACAAAATAAATCTCGACTTGTTTATTTCATTTCTTTCAATTATATCTAATCACTATCTATCAGAGAATACACTATTCAAAAATTCGAAAAAAAGAACAGCTATCATTCGAGATATCTGTTCTTATGTAATATTTATTATTAATCAATGTCACCAAATTCTGCCTCAATTTCCTCAATTGTAGGCATACTTCCTTTGAACTCTTCAGGAATCAACCTAGAAAGTTCGTAACTAGAAACACCAATAGGTTGACTGCTTGATTCTAATGCATATTGCGCCTCTACTTTATCAAGGTCCTTACATATTAATAATCCAACTGTAGGATTATCTTGTTCTGATTTTATCTGATGATTTACAGCTACAACATATGTACCAAGCTGTCCTGCATACGAAGAATCAAATTTGCCAGTTTTCACTTCTAAAACAACATAGCAATGTCGCTTAGTGTTATAAAAGAGCATATCAATGAATTTCTCAGTTTCTCCAACTTCAATCCTGACTTCTCTTCCCATATATGCAAATCCAGTACCAAGTTCCATAAGGAACTTCTCCGCCTTGTTGATGAGTGCATCCTTGAGTTCCTTCTCATCATATCTTTCTCTCAAAGTTAAGAAATCAAATCTATATGGATCTTTTGTCATATCTTGTGCAAGATCACTTTGCTCTGCAGGCAGTGTCAATGCGAAATTAGTAACCGCCTTACCTTGCCTCTCAAATAAATCAGTATCAAGGAAATTCAAGAGAACATCTCTTGACCAATTATTCTCTAATGTCTTCTTCACATAGAAAAGCGCCTTATGAGGATTGTTTTTACATTTTCCAAGTATCTGCACATGATGTCCCCATGGAATATAGAATATTATTTCCTGTCCCAAATCGTCAACATCCTGTTGACGATTTACCATAGTTTCAAAATCATCAACAGGCTGTTGACGATTCTGAGCCGTTGGATACATTTCATAGAAATATCTCATATATTTAAGATTTGTAGTCGAAAAAGATTTTATATCTGGAAAAATATCTTTTAAATCATCACTAATAGATTTATAAAATCCGGAACCATAATTATTCTTCTCGCTTAATCCAACAATATCTCTCCCAAGAGACCAATAAAACCTGAGCATATCACTATTAGTCTTCACTGCCGCTTTAAGCTGTGTCTGTCTAAAACGATTCGATATTTCAGTAATCCAATTCTTATATTCATTATCAATATTAATCAAATTGCTCATATTATTTTCTCCTAAATTCCATTCAATAATATCATTACACTTTGCATTTATCTACCACTTCCAGGGATTTAGTGGGCATGGTCATACTTCTAATCTTATTCCACTCATAAGCTCAATCCAAATCCTCACAGCAAAGTAATTATCACAACCCAACGAAAGATAGCGGGCTGGACAGACTTGCTGCGATAAAAAAATGAAGATTTTCACTAGATTTTATCACATGAAGTCTCGTAAGCCGCATGCTGTCGTTGGTTTGTGATAAAAATATGAGGATTTAGGCTGATTTTTATCACAAAAAGTCTCAGCAGCCCCTTATCTTCGTTCACTTGTGATAAATCCTAAGTCATATCAGCCAAAATTTATCACAACCCAACGAAAAATAGCGGGCCGGCAGACATCTTATGATAAAACAAAAGTGCCGACGCCAAAAGGCCGCGGCACTCAAATCAATTCAATCTTTATTTCTCCGAAATCTTATTCCATTCGTAAGGGGTGTTCTGATATACGTAATAATTCAACCAATTAGAATACAAAATATTCCCATGACTTCTCCACTGGAGCAGTGGTCTCTGCTCTGGATCATCATCCGGATAGTAGTTCTCTGGAAGTGCAATGTCTAGTCCCTTGCCCTTGTCACGCTTGTACTCTGTATCCAGTGTGAAACGGTCGTACTCTGGGTGGCCCATGACAAAAATATTGCTGCCATCCTGTGACATGCACAAGAATACGCCGGCTTCATCTCCCTTGGCGCAAACAACCAAATCTGGGCATGCTTCGATGTCCTCAGTTTTTACCCCTGTGTGTCTGCTATGAGGTGCGTAGAACACATCATCAAATCCTCTAACGAGAGGGATTTTTCTATTTTGTACCTTGTGAGCAAATACGCCAAATTTCTTCTCAGGCAAATCGTACTTGTTGATGCCATATCTATAATACAATCCCGCCTGACATCCCCAGCACAAATGAAGCGTAGAGGTAACATGAGTTTTTGTCCACTCAAATACCTTACATAGCTCATCCCAATAATCTACCTCTTCAAAAGGCATCTGCTCCAGAGGTGCCCCTGTGATGATGAGTCCATCGAAATATCTGTCGTACACGTCCTCAATTTTCTCATAGAATGTGTCCAGATGAGTCTTGCTTGTATTCTTGCTCTCATGGCTACCAACTGTAAGGAATGTCACATCCACCTGCAGTGGTGTATTTGAAAGTGAACGAAGCAACTGTAATTCTGTAGCTTCCTTCAAAGGCATCAAATTTAAAATGCCAATACTAATAGGTCTGATATCCTGATGAGTAGACCTATTCTCATCCATTACAAATATATTCTCATGCTCAAGTATAGCCTTTGCCGGCAAATCATTCTGTGTTCTAATTGGCATACCCTTCTTCTCCTTTATGTCTGCATTATTAGTAATTAAGTGTCTTTAATAATCCCTCACATCCCCTTAGGACATCATCATAGCACAAATCAAACTTCCGTGTGTACCATGGATCGTCAATATCCCTAGGATGGTCTGTAAAATCAAGCAATCTATAAATCTTGTTCTCAGTATCCTCGCCAAACTCATATCGTAGGTCATGCATGTTTTCTGCATCCATTCCAATGATATAATCGTATTCACGATATTCGTCTTTACGAATGTGGCGGGCTGCATAGCCGCTACAATCTATACCTTTGCTGTTTAACACCTGCCTAACAGGCGGATAAACAGGATTTCCTATTTCCTCATAGGTCATGGCTGCGCAATCAATGTAAAAATCCTGAGCAATGCCTCTCTTTTCTACCATATCCTGCAAAACGTATTTTGCCATTGGCGATCTACAAATGGAACCATGGCAAACAAATAATATCTTATGCATACTTACCCCCGCATTTAGCCATTTATCATTTCAAGTAATGTTGCCTCATCCAAAACTGTTACCCCAAGAGAATTTGCCTTGTCAAGCTTGCTACCTGCAGCCTCTCCAGCAACCAGATAGCTTGTTTTCTTGGAAACAGAGCCTGCACATTTGCCACCGTTTAGCTCGATGAGCTCCTGGCACTCTTTTCTCCCCATGGTAGGAAGTGTTCCAGTGATAACAAATGTAAGACCTGCCAGCTTATCAGAAGCTCCCTCTTTCTCTGCCTCAATCATATTTACACCGGCAGCCTCCAGGCGATTTATGATATCCACATTAGTGTCATCATGGAAATAGTCATATATGGATTTTGCACTGACCTCACCTATATCATTTACCTCTGTCAATTGCTCTACTGTCAAATCCATAATAGCGCGGATGCTCTTGAACTGAGCCATAAGAGCCTTTGCTGCAGCCTTTCCAACATTTGGAATACCAAATCCTGTAAGAAGCTTTGAAGCGTCATTTTCTTTAGAGCCATCAATAGCACTAAGTAACTTATCAGTATTCTTTTCCTTACCGATAATGCCCTCTTCCACAAGCTCATCTCTTTTATCCTTTAAGGCATAAATATCAGCGATATCCTTGATGTAGCCGCGTCTTACAAGGTCAATAATATAAACCTCGCCAAAGCCCTTGATATCCATGGCATCCCTAGAAACAAAATTGATAATGTGGCGCTCCAACTGAGCTGGACAGTTAGGATTAGAGCACTTCATATCAGCTGTGTCCGCATCTCTAGAAACAGGGCCACCGCATGCAGGACATACATTAGGAATCTTGTATGTAACAACCCCAGCTGGTCTCTTGCTGTGATTTACCTCTTTAATCTTTGGAATAATCTCACCAGACTTGTAAACCACGATAGTATCACCGATACCGATATCCAAATCGTCGATGAAATCCTGATTGTGAAGTGTGGCACGGCTAACGCTAGTACCGCACAGACGAATTGGCTCAAATATAGCTGTTGGATTAACACGTCCTGTACGACCTACTGAAAGCTCTACATCTAAAAGTGTAGTCTCCTTTTCCTCTGGTGGGTACTTATATGCGATATGTCCGCTTGTATATTTGGCACTAGTAGGGAAATCATTACGGTAATCAACCTGGTCTATCTTAACTACTGCACCGTCTATGTCAAACTCAAACTCTGAGCGATTCTCACCAATGTAATCAATAGCTGCTAAAATGTCATCTACACTATCGCATTTACGATGAAATACAACTGGCACGTTTTTGCTAGCGAGAATGTCAAGACCGTCGCTATGGCTAACAGTGAGCTCCTGTGGGCCCTGCTGTACATTGAATACAAACATTTTAAGGCCACGCTTTTTAGTGATATTGGCATCCAACTGACGAAGTGTTCCTGCAGCCAAATTACGAGGATTTGCAGCCAATTTGCCACCGGCAATCTCCTGCTCCTCATTGTATCTATCAAAATCCTCATGGGACATATATACCTCACCACGAAGCTGCAATGACTCGTAGTCCAAATCAAGGTACTGATTAACATCTGATATCACTAACGCATTTGCGGTAACGTCCTCACCTACGAGACCATCTCCTCTAGTCTCAGCAAGCTTTAGTTTAAGCTTGCCATGGCTGTCTCTCTCATATCTGAGAGTCATGCTAAGTCCGTCGATTTTAGCCTCCACAGAAAATACTGCATCAGGATGCACTGCCTGCACCTTTTCTACCCATGCTGCCACATCTTCCTTTGTGAAAACATCCTCGATAGAAAGCATAGGTACATCATGTGTAACCTTTACTCCAGCCTCTCGCTTTGCCACTCCACCGATTTTCTGAGTTGGAGAATCTGGTGTCACCCACTCAGGATGCTCCTTTTCTGCAGCCTTTAGCTGAAGCATGAGCTGATCATACTCGAAATCAGTAATCTCAGGCTCATCATCGTTGTAATATTTGTTCATGTGGTAATCAATTGTATCCACAAGCTTTTTGTATTCTTCTAATAACATTAATTCTTTGACCCTTCTAACATTTTGTTGAGCTCTTTGAGCTCCTTTAAAGAAACATCTCTATAGGTATCTTCCTTTAAATCTCCCAGATTAATATTCATAATGCGGACTCGCTTAAGTGTCCTAACTCTATAGCCTAGCGCCTGACACATTCGTCTAATCTGGCGATTGAGGCCCTGGGTTAATATGATATCAAACTTGTTTGGTCCCAGCTTTTTAATCTGGCATCTTCTCGTAGTCACCTCTAGCTCATCAAGATAAACTCCCGCTGCCATTTTCTTAATGAAATCCGCTGTAATTTCTTTATCTACCGTAACTACGTATTCTTTTTCATGTGCATTAACTGCTCTCATGATTTTATTAACTAAATCACCCTGATTGGTAAGTAGAATAAGCCCTGTGCTATCCTTGTCCAATCTACCGATAGGATATATTCTCTCAGGATAATTAATATGCTCGATAATATTATTTTTCTCACGCTTTTCTGCTGTGCAAACAATGCCAGCCGGCTTGTTATAAGCAATGAGAATCTGCTTTTTCCCAACATTGGAAACCGTTCTTCCCTCAAAAAGAACCACATCATCAGATGTGACCTTCATGCCCATTTGAGCAACCTCACCGTTGACCATGACCTTGCCGGCTTCTATGGCCGCATCAGCAGCTCTCCTACTACAAATCCCAGCATCACTTAAATATTTATTTAGTCTAAAGAGTTCCTGACTCACGTCAACCTCCTTTTATTTTCTTAATATATTAGAATGGAGACCAATCTCTGGTCTCCATACATTTTATTTAAATATTAACTATTATTCCTGTAAAAGGTCTGTTCTAACGTAGCCCTCTTTCTTGCCATACTTAACCTTTGTCCAGCCCTCAGCATAGCTCATTACAACAGTTACCTTTTCACCAGCGTATGCAACAGCTACCTTAGAAGCTGAGGTATCCATCTGTGAACGAATATTTACAGTAGAGCTAAGAGTAATCTCTGTTCCCTCTGCGATGCTACTAACTGTAGTAGTTGTTTCTTCCTCTTCTTCTGTGTCCTCAGCAGTTTCCTCTGTAGAATCCTCGCTGTCAACATCTATACCTGACTTTGTAACGTAAGCTCTTGTTCCGTTGTAATCAATCTTGTAAAAGTCGCCTTCTTCGGCATAAATAGTAACTGATGTGCCAGCCTCAAGTGAACCAAGCTTGCTGCTCTCTGCGTCTGCGCTCTCACGTACATTAACTGTTGCGTTTGTTGTACCTGTGTAAGAATTTGCTTCTTCCTCTGCTTCTGCAGCTGCCTGAGCCTCTGCCTCTGCAGCGGCTGCTGCTTCTTCCTGAGCCTTTGCTTCTTCCTCAGCTGCGGCAGCAACCTGAGCATCATACTCTGTATTCCACTCGATTGTAGCAGCTGGTAACGACTCGTCCATGAGCATCTGCAATGCGGAATCGCTCTCCACTGCAGCATCATACTCCTCCTGGACCTCAACACGCATATCAATCAAATCCTGCTGCTGAGTAAATCTAGCAATCAAATCAGAAACCTCTGTATCCATCTCGTATACATTGTTCTCTTCGTTGAATGACTTGTAGATATTGTTAACGTAAAGTTTGCCTTCGTCATTTTTCTCGATATAGAAGAAATCAAGACCAGGAGCTAATGTATCGATACCTGTGAACTTAAGATTAAATGTTGTAGTAACAAGGTATGAATCATCTGTCAAACCTGGCTTGGTGTAAATTTTAACATCATTATAGCTATCGATGTAATTGCTGTAGAACTGAATGTAGCTAATCTCTCTATCGCAATATGGACTAGCTAATGTCTGAAGTGTATCAGTATCTCCTTCGGCATATGCTGTATAGTAATTATTAATCAGCGTCTCTAACTCGTTATCGCTGTTTTGTTTGAATGATTTATATACGCCTGAAGTATTCTTGCCTGATGTTTTTGGTTGGGTGCCTGCAAATACCACAACTATCATCAATATGAAAATAACTCCAGCTAAAAAATATCTCTTATTATTTATTATAAAATCAACACAAATATCTACTATATTTTTAAATTTAGACTTTAAATCTTGAAAATTCATGTGCCCTCCAAATTATGTAGGTAACTGTAGACGGCCGGATTCGAACCGGCGGTCTTCGGAGTCGGAGTCCGATGCGTTATCCAGCTACGCTACGCCTACTTATTTACTTGCCGAAATATTTTACCAAAGCCGTGGTCATAAGTCAATTGAGACGGCCATTTAACGCAAGCTCTTTTACTATGTCTGATGCTACATTTTCTATGGAATTTTCATCACTTTTAACGGTAATATCAGCTGCATTTTTGTAGTACTCTTCTCGAGCTGAAATCATCTCTTTTATTTCATCAAGCGACTTTCCTGCAGCAAGTGGACGTCTGTTATTTCCAGATATTCTTTTGTAAATAATCTCAGGTGAAGAATCAAGTCTAACAATTGTTCCAGTGCTCTTCATAATCTCAACATTTTCTGGATTAAGTACGATACCACCTCCACAAGAGATGATTTGATTTTTCTCCTTTGAGATAATTGAAAGCAGCTGAGTCTCTGCTGTGCGGAAGCCCTGCTCTCCCTTTTTCTCGAAAATTTCTGGAATAGTCATTCCCTCGATTCTCTCAATAGCCTCGTCCATCTCAACGATCTGAAATGGTAAAAAATGCTGAAGCTTTCTAGCCACTGCTGACTTTCCTGCTCCCATAAAACCAATTAAATAAATGTTATTCATAAAAAAAACTCCAATTAACCTAAAATATTGAGGATAGTGTTTAAATCCTCGTAGTCAAGCTGCCCAGGGGCTGACGCCTTCTCCAAAGAGGCAAATGTCATGCAAGAACCCACCGATGAGCCTATAATCCTAGAGACCTTTCCAATCTCACCCATGGAAATCATAATTATCAATGAATCACAGTCCTCGTTAGCTATATTTGCTGCCTTTAATGTTCTAATTACATCATCAAAATCCTTTGGCATAACAGCTATTTTAAGAATATCTGCGCCTGTCTCCTGAAGACTATCAAATATATCAAGCATATCTAACAACTCAGGTGTCTCATTGAAATTGTGGTGAGACGCAAGAACATACACTCCATTATCCTGTAGCTGGTTAATGAAATGTGTGGCATTTTGAATATGTGTAGCCTCTATATCAATTATATCTACCGTTCCAGTATGAGAAACTGAAAGCAAAATATCCTTGTATAAATCCTCATTAAAAGAGAACTCTCCGCCCTCTACATCTGTACGAATCGTAAATAATACTACCGTATTTTTGGTGCGCTCAGCTGTTTTTTGAAGAAATGCTTCAAGCACATCCTTTTGATTCAAAAAATCAAAATAATCAGCACGAAGTTCGATGATAGGAACTCCATTTTTTACACACTTTTCAACTAATTCGATAGCGGATTCAAAAGTAGATGCTAAAACCGGTATGCAAACCTTCACCTTGTCAGATGAAAGCCTATGATTTTTAATGATAAGCTCTTTAGACATTATTCTCTCCCGCTTGATTATCTATGGTAAAAATACCAATTAAAAGTATAATTCAATGAATTTTTATAAGCAATAGTTTAGTTGACTAAAGCGACTTAATTAAATAAAATAATACAAAGTTTTCATTACATATTGGGAGGGAATGTTATGCAACCTTCAGGTACAACCAGACTTACCTGCCTACTTGGCAGCCCAGTAAGTCACAGTATTTCCCCTGCAATGCATAATACAGCATTTGAGGCCCTGGGCCTCGATTATTCTTACATGGCTTTCGATATTTCGGAGTCACAAATCAAAAATGCTATTGATGCACTAAAGCTTCTTAATTGCAGAGGCTTCAACCTTACAATGCCACTTAAAACAGCTATAATTCCATATTTAGACGAATTATCAGAAGCAGCTCGACTATCACATTCTGTAAATACTTGCGTATTTGAGGATGGCAAGCTAATCGGTCACACTACTGACGGCATCGGCTTCATGGAAGCAATGACAGACAGCGGCATTTCATACAAAAACAAAGTTATCACTATTCTTGGTGCCGGTGGTGCTGCCACTTCTATTATCGTGCAGGCTGCTTTAGACGGAGTCAGCAAAATTAATATTTTCAAAAGAAAAAATGCTACCTTCGATAAAATAGTTGATTTCGCAGACAAAATAACTAGGTCTACAGATTGCGACGTCTTTGTTTTTGACATGGCAGACGCTACCACCTTAGAATTTTGTCTCCAGGAAAGTGACATTTTAATCAACGGAACTAACGTAGGTATGGGCGATGACGATTCTTCTTTAGTACCAGTAGAATTTCTTCGAAAAGAGCTAATAGTTACCGATGTCATTTACCATCCTGCATACACCAGATTATTAAAGGATGCCAAATCGCTTGGATGTAAGGTTATGAACGGAAGATACATGCTCCTCTATCAAGGGGCAGCTGCATTTAAGCTTTGGACCGGCCAAGATATGCCAATCGACTTAATAAAAGAAAAATGCTTTACGGAGGACTAAAATGAGTTTCACATATTTACAAAAAATGCCAACACCTGAAGAAATCAAAGAACAGCTTCCTGTTCCAGCTGAGATTCAGGAAATTAAGAAAAAGCGCGATCAGGAAATTTCAGATATCATTACAGGCAAGGACGACAGATTTTTATGTATCATCGGACCATGCTCTGCAGACAACGAGGACGCTGTTTGCGAATACATAAATAAGCTTTCTCGCGTTGCTGAGGACATCAAGGATAAAGTTCTCGTTGTGCCTCGCATTTACACAAACAAGCCTAGAACAACAGGCAGCGGCTACAAGGGGATTGCTTCACAGCCAGACCCTAACGAAGCACCAGACATGGTTGCAGGACTTATTGCCATGAGAAAAATGCATATTCGCGCAATGACAGAGTCGAAGCTCACAGCTGCTGACGAGATGCTCTATCCTGAAAACTGGGGTTATGTGGACGATTTACTCTCATATGTTGCCATCGGCGCACGTTCCGTTGAGGACCAGCACCACAGACTTACAGTATCAGGTTTTGATGTAGCCTCTGGAATGAAGAATCCTACTTCAGGTGATTTCTCAGTTATGCTTAATTCGGTGTATGCAGCCCAGCATCCACACCACTTCACCTTCTCTGGCTACGAGGTAACAACTAGTGGCAATCCACTTGCCCACACTATTTTACGTGGTGCCGTATCTAAACATGGCAACAGCACTCAGAACTATCACTACGAAGATTTAATTCGTCTCCACAATATGTACGAGGAAATGGATCTTGTAAATCCTGCTTGTATCATTGATGCTAACCACTCAAATTCAAACAAGCAGTTTAAAGAACAAATTAGAATCGTAAAGGAAGTGATGCACAACCGCAATCACTCAGATGATATTAAAAAGCTTGTAAAGGGTGTCATGATTGAAAGCTACCTAGTTGAGGGCAGCCAGCCTATATCAGACCACCAGACCTACGGTCAGTCAATCACCGACCCATGTCTCGGCTGGGAAGACACCAGACATTTACTTTATACAATAGCAGAACGCAATTAAAGAAATCCTCGGGCTTATCGCTCGAGGATTTCTTTTTCTAAAATTTTATTTTCTAGCCGCATATGCCATAATTGCAGCAACAGTTTTGGAATCCTGAAGTGTTCCGGCGTAGCACATATCCATTAATTCCTTTAACTCAAAGGCTTTGATGTCTATGTCTTCACCTTCGTCCAAATGCTGTTCTCCAACCTTTTCTAGCTCTGTTGCCAGATAAACATCAATGAACTCATCACAGAAAGCTACTGTAGTCTTAAGAGATAATAGCTTTTCCATTTTGCCAGCTCTGTAGCCAGTCTCTTCTTCTAGCTCTCTAGCTGCACAAATCTTAGTATCCTCATCGAGAGAATCTCTCTTTCCAGCTGGAACCTCCCAAGTAAATCTATCAAGAGCATTTCTGTATTGGCGTACCATAAGAAGTCTCTCATCTGGAAGCACTGCCAAAACACAAGCAGCTCCCATTCTATGGCTTACAAAATCCCATTTATCTTCCTTGCCATTTGGAAGCTTAACAGTATCCTGATAAATATCTAAAATAGCTCCGCTATGTATTAATTCTCTTTTAATTCTTTCAATTTTTTCCATTATAATCCCCTTCTTTAAATCTATTTAATCAAAATATTTTATTTATTTTACTAGCCACCCTTAGACCGGCTTATGGTAGTAGTTTAATACTTTTTAATCTGTAAAGCAAATGCTTTTTGAAATTTAAATTATAAAAATGTTCAAAAAAAGCGGGTGGATATCCACCCGCTTAAAATTTTTACTTTGCGTAATCTGTAACTCGTGATTCACGAATAACATTAACCTTAATCTGTCCAGGATACTCAAGCTGTGATTCAATCTGCTTTGAAATATCCCTAGCCATGATGACCATATCGGCATCTGAAACCTGTTCAGGAACCACCATGATACGAATCTCTCTACCTGCTTGAATAGCAAAAGATTTTTCTACACCCTTAAATCCGTTTGAAATTTCTTCTAATTCTTTTAATCTGTTTGTATAAGTCTCCATTGCCTCTCTACGAGCACCTGGTCTTGCTGCACTAATAGTATCAGCAGCCTGTACGATGCATGCGATAAGAGTCTCTGGCTCAACATCACCATGATGTGCCTCAACAGCATTAATAACTGTCTGAGATTCCTTATACTTGCGGCAAAGATCAGCACCGAGCTGTACATGAGTACCCTCTTGCTCTCTATCTACTGCCTTACCAATATCATGAAGTAAACCAGCGCGCTTAGCCATTCTAACATCTAAACCAAGCTCAGCGGCAAGTAAACCTGATAATTGAGCAACTTCGATGGAATGCTTTAACACATTCTGTCCGTAGCTAGTTCTAAATTTCATCTTTCCTAAAAGTCTAAGAAGCTCTGGGTGAATACCCTGAACACCAACCTCGAGAGCGGCTGCATCACCTTCTTCTCTGATTTGCTGTTCTACTTCTTTCTTAGCCTTTTCAACTGTTTCCTCAATTCTAGCTGGATGAATACGTCCATCTACAATGAGTTTTTCCAATGCGATACGAGCGATCTCGCGTCTCACTGGATCAAAAGCTGATAAAATAACTGCCTCTGGAGTATCATCAATGATAAGCTCAACACCTGTCATTGTCTCAAGTGTTCGGATGTTTCTACCCTCTCTACCAATGATACGTCCCTTCATTTCGTCATTAGGAAGCTGCACTACTGAGATGGTAGTCTCAGCAACATGGTCAGCTGAACACTTCTGAATAGCACTAACAACGATGTCACGTGCCTTCTTGTCAGCTTCATCCTTTGCCTGTGCAAGACTTTCTTTAATAAGCTTTGCTGCGTCTAATTTGACGTCTTCTTCTACAGATTTTAAAAGTTGTTCTTTTGCTTGTTCGGAGGTAAGTCCTGAGATTCTCTCTAGTTCCTGTATACGCTGTTGATTAAGCTTCGCAACT